>JAAHTH010000890.1_pt2 | contig 12834 bp, 17 predicted proteins | sample 6116091 | NCBI WGS metagenome assembly JAAHTH01 (sample SAMN13939990, study PRJNA603662) | sponge metagenome | isolation source: marine sponge | host: Mycale hentscheli | place: New Zealand | collected 2006
TTTGTTTGTTGCTTCTTTCATTGTGTAGTTAGTTTTCATATTCTTTGTTTTTAGTTTAGTTCTTCAATTATGTTATTTAAATCCTCGTCAGTTAATTTATCATTCCATTTATCTTGTAAGGTGTCGCTGCTGTGCAAAGCCTCTTCACCTTGTATGTAAACATACATATTACAAACAGCCTCAGGGCTTGAGAAATCAGTACTTACATGACCAAAATTATCCATTTCATATTGTTTAATTTCTTCTATAGCTTGAAACACACCTACATTGCTTTCTAACCATCTTGAAGCTGAATACTTACCTATAATAAAGTAGTCAGTGTTAAATAATTCGTGGTGTAAGTCGCAAGCGTATGGCTCTGTTGTCATTAAGTTCTCTATTTGAGTTTTTGCGTAGTCTAAAATTTCTGTATTCATTTTGTTTGTTTTTAGTTAATTATTTCTTAAATTTATCTTTAGAATCGTAAAGCCTATCCATTAATTTACTCGCAAGGCTTTCTGGATTTTCTTCTAATGTGCCTAAACCGTGTCGTTTATATAACGCATCCATTAATAAATTTAATTCTTTTTCTGTTAGTGCTAATTCTGTTGTTTTCATTTTTTTAAATTTTAGTTTGTTAGTCATTTTTGATACTGCAAAGATTGGCATTATTTTTATATCTCACAAACTTTTTCACGCTTTTTTTCACGAAAATAATAAAAAAACTTAGTTTACTAGTAAGAAAAAAATTAAAAAAAAATTAAAAAAAATTGAAAATTGTATAAAAAAGTGTAAAAAAACGTATGAAATTTACAGCTCCATAAGCAAATTTATCGGCGTTTTGCCCGAATTTTGGATAATTGCAGCGGCTATAGCAGGTTTCTTACCATACTTAGCATATGCAAAACTGTATTCATCAAAGTCTATGCCGCAGCCTACCTGCATACCAAAAACCCTGAAGTTTTGACCTACATAATGCTCAGTATAACACTGAGTGTGTAGATGCCCTTGCACTGTGTTCATCATATCAGCCCTACACTTTGTACGAGCCGTACCACCCTCACCATGACAGTATTGTACTCCATCTTTTTCATAGCGCTCTACAAAGTTCCAGTCTGGCACGCCTAAAACTTCCTTATATGATTTTATCCATTTACTAGGTATTGCGGAGCTTTGAGCCTTACGCATGATAATACGGTCATGATTGCCTATTATTACAGTAGCAACAGGAAACGCATCACGCCACCTAGCTATACGTCTAATAGCGTATTCTAGCTCTTCTAAGCCCCCCATACCATCAGCTGAGGTCTCATGATAGGAGCTGTAATGATTGTCTATTATATCGCCTATAAACACCACCTCTGTACATTGGTAGGCATCATATTGCTCTACACACCAATCTAAGTAACCATCTAAGCAGAATGGCTCATGAAGGTCTCCGATAACTAGAACATTACTAGTTTCGGATTCCCTCATTTTTTCTATTGCCGCAACTTCATGCGGTTTTAGTCTATATCTATTACTTTTTAGCAACGTCTGCTATTCCTTGACCTACTACTAATGTTAGTAAAGCATAGTAAAGATTTGTAGCTGTTGTTTCATCTACACCTAGAAACGTTACTAGCGCTGGTACTACTACAGAGCTAATAGCATACCAAAATTTCTTTGATTTGAACATTTGCCCTATTAAAAATTTCTCTAAAAATTGCATAATTATCTGTTTTTGATTATTAAATTAATGTTTTCACCCCCCAAATATATTATTTCTTGCATAAGTATATCCATTGCTAAAGTTGAGTTATTAACTTTATTGTGTTGGCTTCCTTGTCCTACTAGTATACAGCCCCTTGTGTCTTTAGCTGAATTTCCTCTATGAAATAATATATAATCCCTGTTCGGTACGTCTTGCACCAACATGTGTAAATAGTTTCTTGTGGCTGATTCTCTTGCTGTTCTTAGTCTTACCCTGTACTCTCCAGCTGGTATACAAGATATGCTTTTTTCATTATTTATGTATGGTAGTTCTAAAGTATCACAAAACCTCTCACCATTTAAAAATAGCTCGCCAATAGTAGACTCACTAGTAAACATATCTCTAATTAGAAGAAGGTTAATTTTTGCCTTGCCCTCTGTATGCTTTTTTATAGGCGTTTTGTCCTCTTGAGGCGTTTTTAGAGTGTACGCCTTTTCGCTTTTTTCTAACACGTTTATAAGAGCTTGTAGCAACTTTACGAGCCATTTATTGAGTTTTTTCAAATTGAATAAATTTATAGATAGTAAAACTTATTGCTAGTGTTAACGACACTAGAGTTAGTATTTCATTACAGTCAGTTATACTAAAACCGATTGCCGAGCCGTTAGCTATTCCTACTTGAATTGTGTCTCTTAGGTCTGTCATTTTTATTTATTATTGGCTTTTTATCCAAGTAGGATTTTAGCTTAGTTATATTTATTATTTTAGGCTTGTAGTGTTTTTTCATTTACTCTCCAGCGGTTAAAAAATTTCTTAGCGTTAATTCTGTACCCTGCCTAGGTCTGTCTAGATTCATGTTAGAGTAATAATTCTCTGTTGATGGATTTACATCAGCGCCACTATTAGTAGAGTACTCAGGAAAACTAGATATATTATTTCTTATATAATCTATTAATCTCTCCCTGTAATAACTAGCAGTATTAAGAACCTCCTCTCTAAAAGCTTGTGCTTCCTCAGTAGTCAATGCGCTTCCAGTCTCTGATGTTTTGGAGTATATGTTGCCATTTTCTACCTTGTGTCTCAAATAAGGTATTGCATGATAAAGCGAATATCCTGGTAACATATCACCAATATACTCATCTACAAGAGTTTTATAAGCACCTGCCAAAGTACCTGCAATAATTTCATTTTTCAGCTTAGTAGTTAAATCAGTGCCTAGAGCTGTCTCAACATACAGCTTCTGTGCTTCTTTTACAAAAGGTAGTAACAAATCTATATCAACGTTAAGGTTGATAGCTGTAGAGTCCTTTAGCTTGCTTTCTGATATGAATAATACGTATGACATTATTTTACATTTTTATATTTAGCAATTAATTCTGGGTTAACAAATCCATGATTCGGCATGTCATGCGGTGCTACAGAGACTTCTTTTGCGTTTCTAGGCAGCTTAACACCTCTACTTCTTGCTTCTGTTGATGTTATTATTTTATCTGAGTTTTTAGGTCTATTGCCTTTTTGCACCATTATAACTCTAAACCATTTATGCTTACATAGTGCGCCCCCTTTCCACTTCCAGATTGAATAACGACTAGCCCCATACTCTCCCCAGCCAGGATTGACTGGCTTTCTGCCCATTGCAATAATATCTTCTTTTCTGTACAGCTTATTAGCATTCGTCATTTTTCTGCAAAACTCTCTTTCACCTACTCTGCTCCCTGTATACCTGTACCTTACTCTGTAAATATCATCTTTATATTTTTCTTGTTTGCTTGTTTGGTCTTGCCCAGATTTTCTATTGGGGTACGCTGCTCCTGTAGTGGCAAATTCATAGTAATCAGAATTTAATTCTGACTGAAAGTCAAAATCTTCTGCCTCTTCTTCTGCATCTTCTTCGCTTAGTATTTCATAACCTTCTGGCATCTCTTCACCAAACTCTGCAATAAAGTCAGTTAGTTCCGTAGCCTCAGAATGCCCCTCACACGCCATATAAGACGTTTTGCCGTCATATTGATGCTCATGGTAGCCCTCACACCCTAAAGTCTTTGCGTGCGCCTCAGCCTCTTCTTTTGTGCTAAAAACAGGCTGACCATCAATCATACCAACTTTAGCTAATTTTACATCTTGCTCTACAGTAGACTCTTCTTGCTCTAAAGGTGCTAATCCTATATCCTCTCTAACCTCATCTTGTGTCATAACCTCTCTAATAGTTTTAGAGTCAAATTGTACTGTTATAGGCTTAAGCTGTATAAATTCTACTTCTAAATCCATATTATTAACAGAGAATATAGTCTGTAAAGTATCTAGTATATTTAGCTGAAATGGTCTTACTACTGTGTTTAGATAGAAATTACTAGCATTTATAAGCTCATCTGTATTGCTTGAGAACCCATTAGTACTATCTATACCCATTAATGTTTTAGATGTAACTCTATGTCCTGTAAGTATATTTTGTACTAGCAGTTCTTGTAATGCAAGATACTGTTTGTCCGCATCTGATACGCTAATAGGCGTTATCTCAGGTGTTCTAGTTCGGTCATCACTAAATGTAAGTACAAATTTACCACTATTCTTAGCCCCTGTAAACTTCTCGGCTAAACTTTGTTCTATTTGTCTGCGCTCCTCAGCAGTAGGCACACCATTAGCGAAAGAGATGAAGTATGAGCCACTAAACCCATTCTCTATATTGTTTAGATGAAATTCAGCTACTCTTTGGTCTACTAAAGCCCAGTTACAAGCAGCTAAATAATCTGGTGTATGGTATATATCCATATTTGGGCTGTAAGCGCCTGTATATAATAGCTGGCTACCTGCAGTTCTATCATTTACATTAAATGCTGCTACAGGGTATGGTTTGTGTGTTCTTGTATTGCTCCAGTCCGCACTAATATAGTAGGTGTCTACATGTCCTAGCTCGTTTGGTCTACCAGCTCTAACACGTTCTACTGGTATATGGTAAAGCTCAGCAATTTCTGTTTTTTCTCTATTCCAGATAATGTGTAAGGCATAAGCTCCTTGAAGCTTAAAATCAAAAGCAACTTTTTTTATAACTTGATGTAATGACTCTTTACTGTTAGCGTGTCTAAGAAACTTTTTTAATCTTACATAAGCGTCTAAATTTGTATCATCATCTGGCACTATCAAATCCTCTCCTGCAATCATTTCAGATGTACCATTAATAATAGCTGCATGAGTACTAGAATTGTAGTAAAGGTCTATTAAGAATTGTGGGTATAGGTTTTTCCAGTCATCTGTGCCATACTCAATATAGTCTCTCCCTCTCACTTCCTGTACTACAGGCGCTGTACTAGTCTCTAAGTTAATTGAAATTATTGAATCTTTCATATTTTATTTTTTATGGTACGTCTGTTACTATATCGCCAGAAGCCATATTAGTCATTGTTCCATCATTACTATTTGTACTTTGGTCTACTATTGTTGGGAACGCCCCTGTTCCTGTTGGGTCACCGTTTCTCCACCAGCCTATTAAAAAACCAAAACCTGTTAAGTCACCTGGCTTTCCACTATTGTAAATATCATTAACATTTGTTACTGTTAAAACAGCATCGAACATAGACACTTCGTCCATTACACCATTAAAACCTCTACTAGCTGCTGCAAGTCTAAAAGGAGCAGTACCATTTGTAACAGCCGACCAAGTTCCTGCACTAGCATAGGTAGCCCCACCATTAGCATCACTAAAAAGAACACCGTCTATATAAATTAAAAGAGAGGAACTACCGCTAGTTAAATCAAAAGTCATTATAATATTGTGCCAATTACCATCAGAAACATTAATAAAACTACCTGCACTTGTATCAGTAGTTAATGTTTGGTTAATACCGAGAGATTTATTACCATAAACTTCAAATACTACTGTTCCACTTGTGTCAATTTTAGCTTGCCATTCATTTTCATTAGTATCTAATTTGTTCATAGTAACAAATCTATTGCTTGAAGTTTTTGCCCAATAAGATATACTAAAGCCACGATTTGCCCCTGAACTATTTGGCGTAAAAGTAGAACCATTACCAAAGTCCACATAGTCATTACTACCATCAAAGTCTAAAGCATAAAGATTCTCAAAAGAAGCTGCGGCTGTCTTAATAGTTGGAAGACTTAATGCTAATCCTAGTTTCTGTACCATATTCTATGTCGTTACGCCTTCGTGGTAACCTATTCCAATTCCACTCGTAAGTGTTATAGCGGTCACGTTCATAAATAATGTCGTTCCTGCTGGTAAAGTAGTTTGTAAAGCAGTTTCACCTGTTGCATCTGCTGCTGCTATTGAAGCTACTACACTTTCAACAGGAAAGTAAACACAATAAAAGTCTTTGCTTGTTTGTGCTGCTGTTGTAAATACTACTGTGCTACCATTTTTACCTAATTGTTCTGTTAAAAGCTGTTGTACGTTTTCTATTGCCATTGTTTTTTATTTTTTATTATTGCCCATACCAGATGTAATTGCTTTCACTTGGTTCGGTGTGTTGTGTATATTGTACTTGTTCTGTTCCATCTTTTTCTGTAACGTTCATTTTGCCCTTAGTAACTATTCCTTGAACAACCCCATGAGTTGCGCCTATAGGTAAAACATCATTTTCGGTTACTGGTGCGTTACCAGCACTTATTGCTACGGCTCCAGTCCAGCTAACTTCATATACCTCATACTTCCAGTAACCAGCTGGTAAAAAATTTACTTTACCTGTATAAACATCTGGCGTTGCATTATAATCAAAGACAAACTTAGTGTATCTATCATAAATAAGATGCTCAGTAGAATAAGCATACTGAACAGAGCCGTCCATATCATTGCTAAACTTTACTAAGTGACGAATATGGCTAGAAGCTACTGAAGTATCAATACGATTATCTTCTGTTTGAATATATGTAGTAAGATTTGTTAGTGTTGTTGCTTGAATCATACTATATAATAGAAAAACTCCTTTTTTATTTGGCTTGTAAAAGAAAAGAGGGCTAAAAAGCCCTCTAATCAAAGTAATATATGAAAACTACAAATTATATTATAAGTCTGTAGAGATAATAGGGATTTGCGCTCCAGAATCTGCATTATCAAAAGGGGTAGTAGTGTAATCCTTCATCATTGCAAAAGGTTCTGTCTCCATGCCATCAAAGGTGAGACTATATCCATTTCTATCACCCCATGCAGCACCACTATCCATAGTACCTGCATTTAATTCCATACCATTAATCATACCCATAGCTGTAATTACGTTGTGACCATTTGAAGCTAAAGTTTGATTTAATTCTGCAAATATAACTGTTTTTGTAGCGCCTAAGAGCTTTATTTCAGCCTGGTCAGCTCTACTTAATTTGTTATATATAATGTTTATTGTAGGTGTGTAGTAAATTGTTCCATTTTCTCTAGAACCTACTATTGTATCAGTAAGAGACGAAACCCCTAAAGGTAAAGTATATTTGTAAAGTTTGTTAGAACCCATATCTATATCATCAATCTCTCTTACCTGATTTGGGGCTGCTGTTGAATCAAAAGTGAAAGCCGTTATTTCATCTAAAACCGCAAAATATACCGCCTTTACTCCGCCTGATATTCTGTTGCAATCTAGTGACCTCCCCCTTGTTAGTGCTGTACATGCCATATTATTTATTTTTTAAGGGTTAAAAGTTGGGGGCTTTTACACCCCCTCCTTTGTATTATTATGATTGTCTTACAATATCAGCACCAACTCCTGTCTGAACAGCTCCAGAGTAACGTGCTACTACTCTTACATTATCTGAACCATCTAATAAACTCATATCCATTAGTTGTATTCTAGTAGCATCACTTAACAGGTCAGTCCCAAAGAACAGATTTGACTTCTCTGCTGCTACTAACTGATTATCAACCATACCAGGACAAACAGCTATTTTGTAGCCTTCAAAAACTGGCTCATAGTCACCATTCATGTTGTAAGCGTTTACATATCCTAAAGTAGAGATAGCAGAAATATATAATGCATAAGTTTTAGGATTCATGTAAATATGTAAATCCTCTTTTCTCAATACTGGAGAAATATTAGCAGCCATATCAGCTGTTAAAGTTTGTAAGTTTGCTATAATGTTACCAGCTACATAAGCTCCAGAAGCTGCTGACTGTATAACTGTTGCATCTTGACCTGGTAATAATAGTCCAGCTGCAGAGTTGAATCCTTCAAACTCTCCATTTGTTGCAGCAGTACCACCCCAGATGCTTTCTTCAGTTGCTTGTGCAATAATCTCACCCATGTAAGATATTACGTAGTCCTCAAAAGATACTGGAGGCATAGCGCCTGCGCCAGCTCTCATCTCTAACGCCTCCCAGCTCGTTAGTAACGTTTTTTTACAAAGGTCAATATTTATTTGTAGATTTTTTGGCTCTAGTACCTTTTCGGTCATTGCTAGAGTTCCGTGGTCTGTGAAATCACACGTTGCATCTCTTACTACTGTACTACCAGCCATACGTTGGATATTGCTCTTATATTTCACGTTTTCCATTACTGTTAAGTAGTCTAAAGATGTTGCTTGCTTTAATGCTGCAGATATATAGAATCCAGCAGCTTTACCAGCAAAATTAGATGTTACATTAAATGCCATAGTTGTTTTTTTTTATTTGTTAATATTATTTATTTAAATCGTGTAAAAATTTATCTCTACCTGATAATTTTCTGTATTCTTTTCTTGATAATACAGGCTTTTCAGAGCTAAATTTATTTGTATTTATTGGTGAGTCAGCTGGTTGTGCAGCTAATTCAGTTTTTAGTTTTTCGTTTTCAGCCTTAAGATTTTCTAGCTCCTCTTCTACTGAAAATTCTTTTACTTCTGTAGTTTTTATAGTTTTTGGATTTACTGAAGGCTCAACAGTTTCTTCCGCCATTTCTTCAACCTCATCATCACCGCCTACCTTATCTCTTTTAAGGTCAGCTACAGCATCAATTAAGTTGTTTACTTTGTCTTTCATTTCTTCATAAGACTTAGCCCAGTCAGCTTTCTCTGCGTCTGTTTCTGGGAATGCAAGCTCTACATTTTCTGACATTTCTTTGTACTCTTCCTTATCGTCACCTGCTTCTATCTCTTCCTCAGTATCAGCCTCTTCAGTTTCTGACTCAATTACTTCTGCTACTATACCCTCTTCTTCAACTCTAAATGAAACGCCAGTATCTGTCTTGTATGTGCCTACTGGTAAAAGTATCGTAGTTCCATCTTCTGTTAATACTGATATATCTACTCCAGCTTCAAGCTCTTCTGCTGTAGATACAAAGATTGTACCATCTTCGCTTTTCGCTTGCCACTCTAATTTGATTGTTTTCTCAGCTTTATCCAAACCAAGAGCTACTAATATTTGTTCTTTAATGTCCATAGGTCTTTTTTTATATAATAGATTATTTAGTTATTTGTTTGATTTTGTCTTATTATTTCGTTAAGAGCTTTAAGTATTTCTTCATCTGTTGGTGTTTTTTCTGACATTTTCTCCATCTTATCAGTAAAATATCCCTCAATAGATAACCCCTTTAAAGAGCCGTCTTTTACCTTACTCCAAAGGTCATCATTTGTAATTTTCATTTTAACAAACCATGTGCCATTTGGTAAGTCATAGCCATACAATTTAGACTTATCCATATCGCCTTCTTTTATCCAAGATTCTACAGTTAAAACGCCGCTTACCCTGTCTTGATGCTCATAGGTAGCTTTATGGTGGTTATTATGTTTTAGGTATAACTCTGAGGCTTTGCGTACTGTCTCAGGGCTAAAATATACGTAATATTCACTATCTGTATTGGCGTTGTATCTAAAAATTTGTTTATTTGGTATTAATGCTGGAGATATTATCATTCTTTTTTCTTCATCTACCTTAGCAAAAGTCAAGTTATTCTTTTCTTTACTAAAGTAAACAAAGTCCTGTTCAATAGCAGGAGACGCTACTAAAGAGATAGCATCTATTGCAAGCTCTTGATTATCATCTTCTATTACTAGTTCTACAATAGATGTAGTTTTTTCATAGTAGTCTTTATTAGCTGCTTCACATTCAGCTATTGAGTCATACTGACATTCGCCAGATTCACCCCATTTTACATTTCCGTTTTCACATTCTTCGCAAGGCATAATATATAATAGATTTTAAATTAGTTTATTTGATTTTTACTCACTCTTCTATGTCATAACCTTAATATTTAGCAAAAAGCTGTTAAAACGCTTTAAAACGCTAAACAGCTATATTGTCGCTGTACGTCTTATATTCGCTAATTGGTTCTGACTGTTTGACATTTCGTCTGTAACTACAAACGCTTTCATAGGCTCGGGAGCTATTCCACCACCTAACTCAAAAGCTCCAGACATCATTTGAGGTGCAGGTGTCTGAGGTGCTGAACCACCACCACCACCACCACTAGCACTAGGTTTTCCACCACTAGCTATTTTTGCAATATTCATAGCTGCAAACGTAGCCGCTAAACTTGCCATTGTTATAGGATAAGCACCAAATGTACCTGCTGTTGCTCCTACATTTGCATTTGCTGAATTAAAGGCGTTAATTACAGATTGTGTTCCTGCTATAGTTGCTTGTGCAATAGCAGCGCCTTTTGCAATAGCTGTTCCCTCTCCTGCTGCTTTGCCTAGTATATCAAGACCTTGATTAGCAATACTAATATTCATATCTTTTTTATTCTTAGCTACTCTTTCATCTTCTTTCTTTTGCTCTTCATCTAGTTTCTTTTTCTCTGCTGCTACCTTTTTGGCTAGTTCAATTTCTATATTTGCTAGTCTTAGTTGTTCTTTATTCCACTCGTCATTAGCTTTCATCTTAGCATCAAATTCAGCGTCTATAATGTCTTGCTTTTCTTTTGCTCTTGCCTTTTCTTCTGCTAGTATTTCACGTTCTAAACTGTTTACCTCAGTGACAACCCTTCTACGCATTTTAATAGAAGCTGTTTCTTTCTCAATAATTTCTGCTTGTAGCCTTGCTAGCTCAGCCTCGTCCTCCGCCATATTCTCGCTCAGAGCCATTTCCTGTTTTTGAATCTGCATTCTTTCTCTTGCTAACTCTAACTCTCTATTAGTAGTTTGCTGTTCAAGTTCTAGGGCTGTTTTTAAAGCGTCTAATCTTTCTTTTGCTGACTTTGTTTCATCTTCTGCATTTAATCTAGCTTTTTCTATCTCCTGCCTGGTTTTAGCTTTTTGTACCATAAAAGCGTTATCAGCATCTCTAAGCTCTTGCGTTCTTCTCTTTAGGTCAACCATGGCTTTTACCTCTTCTCTTATTTCTTCTGTAATCCCTTTAAATGTGCCTTTTAGTGCTTCACCAGCTTTTTTAAATTCACCAGAAAATACAAATTTAATTGCTTCACCAACTTTACTTAGTCTATCTGTCAAAACATCTACAACAGCACCCATAGCTGTAAACGCCTTGCTTAATTGGTCAGCACCTCTTTTGGTATTTGTAAAAAAAGTGACTAAAGAGCCAATAAGGACAACAAAAGCACCTATTCCTGTTGAAATAAGCCCTGCTTTAATAGAGCCGAACATTGCTTTAGCTGACGCTCCAGCAGATATAAATCCTGCTTTTACCCCATTCAGAGAAACGCCCATTATTTTAAACTCACCAGCAGCTGACTTAGCATCTTTACCTACTTGACCTACATTTGATTTTACCTCTGCTTCTATTACTACTTTATCTGCCATATCTTATTATTTTTTATACCCTCATTTCGTAAAGATGAAGTGTAGCACTCCAACTTAAATTCATATTAGCTGCTCCTGTTACTGATAGATGCATATCATTTGTACCACTAAAAGCTATTTCAGTTGTCCAGCCTGATACTGTTCCAAAACTTCCTAAAGTTGCTGTTGTCTGACTAGCGTGTTTCAAAAACACTATTCCTGTAACTCTTAAAAATATTCTGTCATTTGCAGAACCTCCAGCAGTACCGCCTGTTCTAACACCCATTACATTTGCTTCAAAGCCTTGAAACGTAGTTAAACGAGTTGCATTATTTCTAGCTATAATAGTATCACTACTACTGCTATTGACTTTTAAATTTGTTACTGTTGCGTCTGTTGTAGTTCCTGATAAGGTCATTGTGCTGCTTTGTCCATATCCTTTACCTGAACCATTAAAAGAACCACCACCAATAACGACTTCTCCCTGTCTTTGTGCTATTCCGTAATTACCTAATACAGTTGCATTATTAACTGTCCTAAAAACTTCGTTATTGTCACCGACTATTAAATTGTTTAACGCTTGACTTTTTATTGTGTTACTTTCTCCTAAAATCAAATTATTATTTGTGCCTACTTCTGCTGTATTTTGTGCACCTTTTATAGTGTTAGCGGTATTACTTATATTCTCATTTATATTAGTGTTAAATACATACGTAGTACAAGTTCCTAATGTTTTATTATAAGTATAACCATACGCTTCACATTCTAACTGATTAGGCGTTACATCATTTGTGCCATCAGTGAATATAACAGTTCCTGTTTGTAATATTGTTTTTGGCTTAACTGTAAAGCCTGTTAAAAAAGGTATTGTCGCCATTATGGTATTAATATGAATTCTACTGTTGCTAAATCATTTGGTTTGTACTGAATGTTATTTACTCTGTATTCTCTGTTTTTAATAAATATTTTGTCATTAAACTTAAATACTGAAATATCAGAAGGGTCTAAATTTACTTTAAGACTCATAGTCCTTGTGTTAGAGTTGTATAATTCATTATAGTATGGTAACCAATAAAGGTTAAATAAATTGTCAGGCACAGCTTCTCCAATAGGCTCTATTAATTGACATTCTCCAAAATGAAAGTCTAAAGTGCCTACGTCTGTTGGTATTGTAGATAAATGACTAAACTGTAAAAAATTAGGTTGATTTTCACTTCCACTACCATTTTGTTCAGGTATATAATATTCAATACCTGTATCTTTTACCCCATTATTATAAAGTATCCTAGGTTCGTTGTCAAAACTTTCTGTACTACCGTCATCACTCATAGAATAAAGGGTTGGTACAATAAAGTCAGGAAATTGTGGCATTAAAGGTTTTGAGATAGTTGCTGCAAAAGGTTCAGCTACAATCTCATCTGTTCCTGTTAATAAGGTTAAACCTGAAGCATCAAATACTTTACTTCCGTATAAATGACCGCCTACTGATTGTTTATATACATTAAAAACATAAT
>JAAHTH010002777.1_pt1 | contig 12824 bp, 20 predicted proteins | sample 6116091 | NCBI WGS metagenome assembly JAAHTH01 (sample SAMN13939990, study PRJNA603662) | sponge metagenome | isolation source: marine sponge | host: Mycale hentscheli | place: New Zealand | collected 2006
TGGCTGATAATGATATGTGTTATTTTATGCGTAATAGGGTGGGGTTCATTACTGGTATCGTGTTATGGAGAAAATAAGAAGAGTGAGGAGTCTCTCTTACTGGGCGTGTGATACTTAATATTTTACTCTTAGCCATTTTGTTACCATTCCCAGATATTGTGAATCTGAAAAGTTTGTTTCATGATGATTGGGTATATTTTTAATTACCTCTGTAACTTCTACTTCTTTACCATTAACCGTTAAATAAATATTTGTATGCGGCGTGTTGTTAATGGTAGTAGATCTCGGTCTTCTTAAAATCATCTCTTTTTGCTTCTGTGAAAAGTATGCGTGACGCATGATGGTTGTCATGATGGTTGTAGTACTAAGTACCTAGTTTTCTTTAATTCAATTTTAATGAAGTATGGAAGCGTGCCCGCCTCTTTTTCGTCGTCGGGTTTTTTTCTTGCGACGGTGTTTGGCTTTTCTTGTTTTTCTTGTTTTTCTCTTTTTCTTTTTCCTACGAGTTTTCCGTTTTTTAATTTTACGACCACCCGCTTTCATACCTAAATGATCTTTTATAAGTTTGATTCTGCGGGTATTTTCATCTACAGTAAATGGAGGTGAACCAGGCATACTTTCATCAACATATTCCATACCTAATTTTTCCTCAATATTGGCAAGTAATTTATTGTTCTGGTTTGGTTTTAAATCTTTCCACTCTTTGTTTTTTCTTGTTTTCATTTCTTGTGACCAAACACCAATTCGAGGATGGCGAAGAATATGTATAATATCCTTTCTATTATTTCTCACAGTTGCAAGATTTGCCATTATATAATAACTGACTATTATTCTTATAAATCATATAATGGATTATCGGTGATTTTCATTCCACAGTAGTTTTCATTTTCTTTCTTATAATCAACAGGATTATAAATTTTAATTTTGACTGCATTTTGCAGTATAAATTTAAAATTATCCCAAAATTCTTTGGTATGGCCAATTGATTTAGTTGCAATGTGAGCTAATTCGTGTAATGCGACAAACATAAGAGTATTTGGATCAATTAATTTATTACCTTTTTTAGTAGTAGTGGTACAAAATGCAAGTTTTTCTCCCTTGTTTTCGGAGTACGCAGTATATTCGCTGGTGGGTAAAATTTCTTTTACGGTTGTTGGATTAAAATTTTTGACGAGACGTTTACAGTTTTCTCTGTTGGGGTATGTTTTTCCTAAATAGGCAACTAAATTTTTTAATTTTTGCGTGGTTTGTGCTAATAAATCTGCTGCTAATTGTAATTTGGCTCGTTCTCTTACACAATATTTATTACCGTCAACATTTGATACTATGCATTTTAAATTAAATGCATCAGATTCCAAATAGATTTTTAATGCTACACCAATAACAAAAATAGCTAAAACAATACCTGATAAACTCATTTTTCGAAACATTATCTTATAATAGGCAGAGAAACATAATCGTTAGTAAAATTTAATGATTATGCTATTTATTGACCACTGTGACATCCTACTTCAAGTGCACGACGGGCCAAATCGGGTCCAATAGTGGTTTGGTTCCATGGTCCGATGTTCATTTGTGGATTGGCTGGTTCAGAACGAAGCTGAAGATTGGCATTACGCAAACTCTGTCCAACAGTGTTAATACCAATATGGTATCCAGCTTTAAGAAGGCTGACATTTTGGATATCACCTGCGCCAGCTGGATTCATTTGGGAGAAGGCATTATTACCATCTCTTGGCAATAATTGTTTTGGGTCTACCACGGCTTGTTTGGCACAAGATGGAGGCATACCAAATGAACTAGTTGTAACGCCACTGACAGATGCATTGCTTTCATTGCGGCCTAATCCAGCGGATGGTTTATAATTTGTACCTTGTCCACAGGTTCCAGATGCTGATCCATTGGCACCTCCTGGTTGTGGTGGGTTCATAGGATTAAGTTTATATCCTACGGCTCCTGCGTCTGAGAAGGCTTTTTCAGAAAGTGCACCACTGGCCATGCCTGCTATTCCGCCTAATCCTTTTCCCTGAGAATAGTTTTTCATAACATAGCACAAAGCTACTGCTGCAACAATAGTGAATAAAACAGTATGATTTTTGGCTAATTTTTCGACCGTTTTCATTATATTCATCTTATAAAATTAGCCTACAAAATATTTTTTTAATATTTTATTTTATTGCCTTAATAATCTTAATTTGTATATGCCTCAAAATCCAATTCATCATCGGAACTTTCTATTTCATCCAACAAATATAATGATTTTATTCTTTTTGCTTCTAAATAGGCTTGTATGGCCTGTTGTTTTGCTTCCTTTGCCTTCTTCTTCGCTTCTTTATAAATTTCCATATAAACTTCATTTGGTTTCTTTAAAGTAACAGTATCTGACGTTTCTGTTGGAGCTAAGATTTCAATTTCATTCATTATTCCATTTTTTTCTAAAGATTCTATAGGATTTGTTTGCTGTTGTTTAACTGACTCTAATTCTTCTAAATTGTTTGTTGTTTCAGTTTCTTCAAAAGTGTTTTCAGATATATTATTTATGTCTTCCAAAAGATTTTCACTAGAATCTATAATATTATTTTCAGAAATATCTTGTTCTATTTGAATAGTTTTATCCTCTTCTAACATAGGTTCTTCTAGTTGATCCTCGTTTACTATATCACTTGAACCTTCTTCTATTTGTGTTTCTTGTGATTGATTCTCTAAAATATGATCTTTGTCTCCTTGATTTAATTCCAATGTCTGATCTTCGATACTAATATCAGAATCGGCATCTGAGTCATGCTCTGGTTTTGGTGTGAGCGTTGGTTTATTAATTTTGATCAAGCATTTATTAAACAATGGTTTTTCTTTAATAAGCATGATCTGTCTTAACATAAATTCTAGTTGAAAACTTTGGGAGGTAAACTTTAGACCACTTACTTCTAAAATAGAGATCATATTGGATGTTTTATCAATATCTTCTAATGTTAGTACTTCTTCATCTTCATTATAAATCTGAACGGTTTTATTCCCAATTCTTGTTTTTGTTTTTGGGACAAAACATCTTAATAATAGTTTATTACCTTTATACGTTCTTAAAAGGTTTTGCCAATGATAATCTATTGAATCAAGATCCATATCATTATGAAACCATAAGTTACGTTTTTCGTAAATTAAATTTTTAATAGTTTTTTCCAATTCTTGTGTCCATTTTACAAATTCTTCGCTATCATTCGTAAACATTAAATCACAATATATTTTTTTTTCGGTTTTATGTATTCCATTTTTGGTAGAACATTTAGGCGTTTGAATTAACACAGGTTGTGTTAGAAATTTTAATTTTGAAAAATAGGCTCCTCCTTGTAGACCTTGTGGATTTGCTAAAGAAAGACTGCTAAAATCAAACTCTTCGTTGGGCATTTGTACTGAATTGTTCATTAATTGAATTTGATAAAAAAGTATGGTGGTAGGTACGCAAAGAAAATATAAAATCTAACTTTTCAGTAATGGACAATATTAAGGATACTTTAATACAACAATGTTTAGACTTATTAAAAAGAGACGATGTTAAAAATGAATTAAAAGCATTAATGAAACCAATGATAGACTTAATATTAGAAGAATTATATCCATATATCTTTCTATCTATTGTTTTTGTATTTATAAGTTTTTTATTAATTTTAGGTATATTTATTTTATTGATGCGTAATAAAATGTTGATAAAATCGCCCCTTGGAATTTTTAAATTATCTTAATATAGTATATAATGGTAAAAACACGCAAAGGTGGACGTAAACGTAAAAATCGCGGAGGTTCCGCTGTTGGTGGTCTTATGGCTGCTATTAAAAAAGCACTTCCAAGTTACTTACTTTATCAAGCTGTTAAGATGCAACAAAAGAAAAAAAGAGGAGGCAAGAAAACCCGTCGTGGAGGAAGCAATTGCAAATATCGTAAGGGAGGACGCAAATCTCGTCGTGGAGGACGCAAATCTCGCCGTGGAGGAACTCGCCGTCGTCGTTAAGTTTATATAGCATAAATTATAATTTTCTCATTATAATTTATAATGGCAAAAGCACGTAAAGGAGGAAAAACACGTCGTCGTGGAGGTAATCGTAAACGCAAAGGAGGTTCACTTTTAGCAGAATTTCAAAGAGCACTTGCACCTTATATGTTATTTCAAATGAAAAAACACGCAAAGAAAAAGAAAGGTGGTAGCAAAACTCGTAAGGGAGGACGCAAAGCACGCAAAGGTGGACGTTCTCGTCGTCGTTAAAAATATTATGATATAAGGAAATTTAGTTAAATATAAATTCTTATATCATATCAAATGGATTTTACGCAAAGTATCAGAGAATGGGTTTCCATTGACAATAAAATAAAAAAATATCAAGAAGAAATTAAAAAGGAACGCACTACTCGTAATGCATTAACCTCTTCTATTTTAGATCAAGCTGTGGAATCTAACATGGAACACGCGGTTATAGAAATTACCGATGGAAAATTAAAATTTCAAAACACACGAGTTACTGCACCATTAACGTTTAAATTTTTAGAACAATGTTTAAATGAATGTATTAATGGAGAAGAACAAGTCAAACAAATTATTAAATACATTAAAAGCAAAAGAGAGGTAAAATATGTCCCTGATATCAAAAGGACTTATAGTCAAACAACTTAAAATATTCATAATAAATTAAATTATTATGAATAGCCCCAACAGTTTACCTCCGTATAGAATTCCTAATTATATAACATCTCCTCGAAAAATAAGTTATAAAAGATGGTTAGAAAGTCCTGTTATGGAAATTGATAACAACAGTGATGATGGTGTTAGAAAGATTTGTTTCACTGACGGAGAATATTACACACATAAACATTTTATTAAAGACTTTTATAAAGATTTGATTACTGTATTACATAATAACAAATTCAATATTGAAAATGAAAAAGAATTTAAACGGGACATTGCAATATTTATATATAGATTATCAAAAGAGAGATTATGACAGATCAAGAAAATTTCGACTATATGAATGATGATGATTTTTATGAATATCGAAGAAATCTTGTAAAGGAAACTTTTACAGAAGAAGATTTTTTATCTTGTAAAAAAACACGGGGACGATTAGTGTCTGAATTTTGTTGGAATTGGGAGAAAAATGGTGAGCCAAATGTAGAAAAGTTTTATCAGGGTATTAGAGGTGAAATGCAAGGAAAGTACGCGACACCACTTTTTTATGATATAAATGGTGAGTTTGGCTCAGAACTAAATCGTATTATATTTAAACATTTAAAAAGGGAATATGATATATCAATTTTCCACGATTGTCCAGATTTAGCAGATCCATTAATTCGACAATATGACGAAATTCAACAAGCTAAAAAAGATGCGCGAAAATTTCGTAAAAACACTAAGATAACTACAGGAGATCCAACAAATAAAAAATTTGATTGGGCGACAAAAACATATAAATAAAAGATTTGTAAATATATATAATGAGTAATGTAATAAGTAGTGATGATATGATTTTTAATAAAAAAGATGGAAAGATAACGGCCATGGGGTGGAACATAAATTCTGAATTGTTGCAAAATGATTTCCCTTTAGCTGCCAATTTTCAAAGTGGAGGAGGACAAGGAGAAGTTTTACAAAATTTAGCAGTACCGGCTGGTTTAATTCTTCTTAAAAATATGATTGATTCAAATACTAAAAAACCAATTAGGGATTTATTGGAGGAACCAAAGGTAATAGGGGATGGTTTATTCGATAAGTTATTGAGTTTAGCGGGGAGAAAAAAGCGAAGTTCTCATGATACTCGAAAAGTACACAAGAAGCGTAAAAACAGAACACGTAGGAAATAATTATGACTTTAATGATTAGTCTTAATTATTTATCTAGTATTAATTATAGTTTAGTTCATAAAACATAATTAATCATTCTGATAGAAGAGCAATTAAATCTCCCTGTTTTTTTTCCACAGTTTGTACTCTTTCCAGGCTTTTTGCTCCGTGCGCGTTCTTTTCTTTGGATTTCTGGCTGTTGGTTTTTCTCTGCTCTGTCTGGGGCCTCCCTCGGGCCGTGTATTGCACTGGTTTCCATTGCAAGATGGATACTCACGAACAGGAAAAATATTCGCAATATTTGCAACCGGTAAAGTATGGTCAAGTTGCAGCTGTCGTGGTTGTACCGAGTCGCCAAGCGGAATTGACCATCCCTGACCTCTACCGAGTTGTTTTTTTGATGTTCTTCTTTTTCGCCCGCGTCTGGTTGTTTTCTTGTATTTTCGGGTTTTGCTTTTTTGGGTTTTCCTTTTTCGGGTTTTCCTTTTTCGGGTTTTCCTTTTTCGTCTGTGTTTACGGGTTTTTCTTTTTTGACTTCTTCTTCCTCCTAGAAAACTGCCTGAAGCTTTCAATATTTGTTTATATCGTTTTTCGTGGTTTTCAGTATCTGGTATAAATTCTCCCATTTTGAAGAATGGACCACGTTGGCGCGGGTGAGATGGTTCTATACCCCCTCTTTCATATGGCGATACTGTTGGGTCCATTTTGCGATCACCAGCAGCCTTCCGCACAACCATTCGCAATCCTCTTCGATCACGGGTGTTGATTGCATCTTCTTTTATTTTTTTTTCTATTTTTATATATTCTTCTACATGGTCAATCTTTTCCGATAATTTCTCCAAAAAAAGTTGACGAGAGCGACCATGGTTGTGTGTTATGTCAGGGAGGTAGGGTTGGCGAACATATAATTTTTTCCAATTTGTTACTTCATGATCTGGGCGGTTCAAACCGAAATCGGTTTTTATTTTTTTAAGCAAGTTGGAGATATTTTTGTTGGTTGTTGGTTCTGTAAGAAAAGATGAATATGCAATAATATATAATAATCTATCTTCTCTTTCTTTCAATCCTTTCATCGTCTCCAATAATTCGGCCCTGAGATGCTTTGCCCACTCAGAATTAGGATCTAAATTACGCGTGTGGATGTTATACGTTAGAAATTGTTGCTGCTTAAAAAGTGTTTGTAATAAAAGATTTAACACAAAAACTAATCCCTTTTTTCCAGCACTTGCTTTTTCTGCTGCTTTTATTTTATTTTCCGCATCTTCTTTTTTTTCTCTACCTATAAGTTGAAGAAATCTATTACTAGAAGAACCCCGTATTTTTTTACCAGTTATTACATCTTTTACAGAACGTGTTCTTAATCCTGTTGCTGCCAATGTTTCTTTTGGATAAATTGTTGCTGCTGTTCCTAATGCTCCTGCTCCTAATATTCCTAATCCAACACTTGCCATCTTATATATATATGATTAGATAAAAACTATATAATTAATTATGAGCACGAATATACCGTGACGTATTATGTTATTCATATATATATATATTTTATTATACATATAAATATTTATAGTTGGCTCCACGTATCATAATTGAATGGAGAAACGAGTATTTCTGGTAAATTTTTATCCATTTACAATCAACTTGTCATTTACTTAATTTTAAATGCAAGTGTCATATTTGTTAATGAATAATAATTATTGTTTATTTGTTTATTTTTTATTTTTTGGGCGTCAGCAATCTATTTTTCTATTAGCTCGCCTTTTTTTAAGCTCGTATTCCTTTTTTCGTTGAAGGACTAATTTTTTATGTTCCTCTCCGCCAACTCGCCCAGTTCTAGCTTTAGCAGTACCGCGATCTTTCACACGACTTGCAATGGTATCTGTATTTTCCGTTTTATTCATATTTGATTAGTAGTGTTATTTTCTTTTTAAATAGGTATTATTAGCAAAATCTTTTAAGAAGGATAGGACAATTAAAATAAAACAAGAAATATTCATTGTTAATAAACAGACATTGTTTGTATAATCCACATTCCCGTATTAAATATTTATAATTGGCTCCACGCATCATAATTGAATGGAGAAACGAGTATTTCTGGTAAATTTTTTCTAAATTTTTTAACTTTCTTTTTGAATCTTCTTTCTTCTGGGGATAAAGGTATAAGTTCTTCATTATCCATTAATTTACGCTCTTCAGAAGTAATTTTGGGTTTGTGACCGTAACAATTAACTCCAAATGGTGCTTTTTTATATGCTACAAATCCTCCATTAATACCTGGTCTTCCGCAATCGTGTTTATGTCCCTTTCTTTTTTGAAGTTTTTTCCATGTCTCCATCTGTGTTGGATATAATGCCATCTGGTCAGCAGACCACCCAAATCCACACCACTCAGCACCTCTTTTGTAAGCATTTTCAATCTCTCCATAAGTTGCCAATCTGGAACCGTATGCTTTACAAACCGCCTTAGCATCATTATACGTATAAATGTTATCCGGAATATGGAAAACTTGGTCTTCATACATAATTTCTGGTACAGGTTGTGTTTGAGGCGAAGTAACTGTAATATCTACTTCTGGAACGGGTGTAAATAAATTTCTAATACTAGTTTTAATATCAACTTGGAAAAAGTACTGAACTCCATTAATAAGAACTAAAAATATAAACATTCCCCACATTACTACTTCTATAAATGTAATGCTAGGAGATGGTGCTACTGCTTTAGCTCCTTCAACAACAGAAACACCTAAATAACTAAATAAAATGTAGTAAATGATAATAACAAATGTTAATACTACTAATACTATGGGGCTACCTTTAGTTACCTTATCGCCAATAAAGTCGTACATATGTGGGAATCCTTTTGTTGGTGTGATATCTATACTATCCATCTATATAGTATGGTTCTTATTTTTTTTTGCGATAGAAGAAACAATATGCATAACGAGTTTTTAATTGTTGTTCAGAACGTGGTTCTACCCTTGGATCATTAAATTCATACCATTTATTATTAGCATTTTTAACATAAGCGAAATAATGCCCTCCCATGACTCCTCCAGTATGATTACAAATTCCATAAAGTTCATAATTAAAACTTTTCGGATCGTATCCAACAACATACTTTGATAAATCTAAATTATCGAATGGAAAATCTACTAAACTCTGGTTTTTTCTTACTGAAAGTCCTGAACCTGCAAATCGCTTTAGTGTTATTATTAATACTGATGGAAATTTCCAGAACTGAATTTGCTTGCCAACTACTTTATGCCCCTCATCATTTACATATTGATTATCTTCATCTAATAATTCCTTTTTAGTATATTCATCAAAACAGTCAAGTAAACTTACATTATGTTTATTAGGAATAGGCAAATCTAACATTAAAAATGGTTCTGGATTACAACTCAAAGTAGCACCTGTTTCTCCTTTGACGCAAGAAACGTGAATGCCATAAAAAATATCTAATATCTCCGAATATTCTTTTTTGTACATATTTTTCATCATATTATAACATTTCTTAGCAACCTTATCTTTATCTGTCAAAACTTTACCTTTAATTTTCATGTTTACTTCGCGCATAATCGATGTATGAAAACAGTCAATAATAAAGGTTAAAAATTCAGGCAAATCATTTTGAGCATAGCCAGTAAATAAATGTTTGCCTTTAATTTTTGCCACTTTTTGTACCGATGAAAAAAATCCACCAGGACTTATAATACAATTTTCACTCCATACCATTTGTCTAAGTTTATCCCATTCCATCAAAATTAATGATTCAGGTTTTTTCTTCAGTTTTTGTTTATAGCTACCTGTTTTAAGAAAATTATTAAATGAATAAGTATGCGATAAACATTGTAAAGTCGTGTTCATAAAACAAGTATTGCCTAAATTGGCCAAACCAGTTAATCCTTTATCCTTATATGAATCTGTCATTTTCTATATTTTGTATAATTTTATTTAAACCATTATGTTTATATCCTTTAAGAAGTATTTTTCTTACTCAATTATAATGAGTACTCAAGAAAATACACAGATAATTTTACAATATATGCGCGTTGTTTTAAGACAACAGGACACTTTGATAAATACTATAAATAGTATTCAACAGCAAAGCGACAATTTGTATTCTCTAATTTCTGATTTATTACGACAACAAGGAGAATCGCCTCCACCAGCTAACATAAGAAGACAACCTATTATGCGACCAAGGCGTAGTAATGCCACCAGACCAAGGACCAGAATGTTTTTTTCTTCTCCATTATCTGGATTAAATGAACGAATTACTAGAACACCACGTATAGTAACACATCATAGAAATGGTAACAGGAGTGTAAATATACCGGGATCTGTAAATCAAACAACCACAACAGAAGATATTATCAACGAATCATTCAATAATTATACTCCAATAAGTATAAGACCTTCATTATATCAAATACGACGAGCTACAAGAGTATTAGAATTTAGAGATATATCAAGTACTAGTCATCAGATATGTCCAATAGATAGAGAATTATTGAATCCTACAGATTCTGTTATGCAAATTTTACATTGTAATCATTATTTCAGAGAATCAAATTTACGCAGACATTTTAGAAACAATACCAGATGTCCACTTTGTAGATTTGATATAAGAAATTATCTACCTCCTTTAGAAGAAACGATACCTTTAATTTCAAGAAGACCTACGATACCACCACCGCCACCACCGCCACCATTATTATCTAGATTAACCACGCGTGTTAATCCTCCTCCTCCTCCACCACCGCCTTACTCTGATGATGATGATGATGATTTTAATTTTAATGATATAGAAGATCCTTTTGAAACAAGACCATCGGCTAACATTAATCCCAGTCAACAAAGCACTAATGAAATAGAAGAATTATTAGGAAGAGCTATTAATAATGTTATTAATAGCGATCCCTCAGGAAATAATGTTTTGGCATTCGAGTATTCGGTAAGCATTGGTTCAAACCAAGACACTAGTGAATAGATTGAAGTGTTAAAATATATCCATTAATATTGTTTTTTAAATGTCTATTTAAAACACGATTTTTTAATAATAGAACACTTAATGCTATTTTAGTAAATTTCAAAATATCATTTAATATATTCTTCTCTCCAATAACAAGTTTTGTTGCAAAGTTTTCATTCGAATATTTTGGAAAATGTTTTAAATTACGTTTATTTTGCGATAGAGTTAATGAATATTGGTTTTTAATTTTCTCTATTTCTAGTGCTAAATACGAGAGGGCCGCGGCCTCATTTCTTTTATTATATGGATTTTGTGCCAACTGTCTATTATGTATAAACGCCTTTAATTCTGATTCATTGGCATTAGAGATGCGTAAAAAGATCATTAATTGACGGAAATTTAAACTATTAAAATCGCTGGATATATTTCTAGAAAAAGTATCAGATATTAATTGATTTCTCAGATTTTGCATTCTAAAGTTAGTATTTGATTGATGAAGTGTTATAAATACAGTATTACGACATTTTTTATCATCATCCAATGCAAAGCCATAAAATATTAAATAACTTCTGTTGCATTTGATTCCATAAGAATCGGTAATTTCTTGATGTGCGGAAATTTTTCTTACTGAATTCATTACAAATCCATTCACAGAATCTTCAAAATACCATTTTACATCTGGTTCGCTACTATGATTTAACATATCTCCTAACGGTACCATAGTCGCTTGTTTTATACCATCTATCCAAAGACCAAAATTTCTTGAACCAATTATTGTACGTAATTCGATGAACTTTTGGAGAGAACAATATTTATGAAAATGTGGTATTGTTTGAGATAGCACAGTATGATCTTTTGTTAAAACGGCTTTTCTAGTTTTAATTTCTTCTAGTAAATGGCTATTTTCCAAAAATTGTTTTTCTTCTTTAGACCAAAACACAGGGAAATTATTAAGTTTTTTGGGTAATATATCATAATAAGGTTTAAAACGATTTTCACCGTGCATATCTTGCAGCATGTATAGGCAAATGTATACTAAATTAATTCCACTGATTCGTTGTGATTGTTTTTGTACGAGTTGCCCCCAAGGTGTTTTTTTACCCATATCACTATAAATAAGTAATTTTCTTGGTATTTTAATTAGTGTTTTATTACTAGATAATTTATGTTTTATGTGAACACCACGTTCATTTTTTTTATAAGTTTGGAAATATATATCTGGAAATTCGGCGCCATTTTTATTTAGCCAACTTATAAATCTATTCAACGCTTTATCTTTTTTATTTATGGTTTTTTGCATATATATAAAGTCTTAGATTATTTTAATTATTTTATTTCGTTTATATATAATGCCAGGTAAAGGAATTAGAAATGCAGTATACAAACGAGCAGGAGGTAAAGGACAATCCTCAAAATTCTATAATATTTACGGTAAAGTTGTAAAGCCAACCGACCCCACTGGTTTCAAAGGTGGTCAAGGATGGACCGCGCCAAAACCACAAATTGGAAGCATGTTATCACTTGGAATCATGAAACAAAATAAAAACGCCGGTGGTAATAACGTATGTCAACCAGGTCCTGGACCCAAGAATGTTGATAGTTCAAATGCTAACTGTAATTGTAGAGGACCTTCTGGTCAATGCCCTTGTCGTAAAGGCGGATGTTAATTAAAATTTCACCAATATTGTTAGATATAATTAATTTGTTAATTATATATAATATGACCTACTGTGATATGTGTAATTTATTAGTGATAAATATAGCTTGGTATATAGAATATACTATGAATGAAATTAAAGATGCTGTAGAAGAATGCTTGGATCTGCCACCAACTAATGAAAAAAAAAATTATACTTTTATAAATGGTAAGAAGGAGGAAGAGCATTATCTAGATGACGAAGATTGGGATGATAGTTGGAGTCATGTTTAACCAAAGAATTTTTTAATTGATTTTTGTCCCTTTTTAATATTATCTGCTTGTCTCAATGAATCAGCAAATAATAGTGCTTTCACTTCTTTATTACGCAACT
>JAAHTH010002367.1_pt1 | contig 12815 bp, 14 predicted proteins | sample 6116091 | NCBI WGS metagenome assembly JAAHTH01 (sample SAMN13939990, study PRJNA603662) | sponge metagenome | isolation source: marine sponge | host: Mycale hentscheli | place: New Zealand | collected 2006
CATCCCAAAAAAAAATATTCTATAATAATATAAAATGCCCAAGAAATCAGCAGTCGTAATTGAAAAAATGGAAGAACAGATTGACCTATTAAAAAAACAAATAACAATCCAAAAATTAATTATTCGAGATTTAAGGAAAGAGAATATGAGATTACAAAAAAAATTTATTTTATATTTCAAAACCATGGATGCTATCTCAGATACTTCAGATGAGTGGATGAGCACTGACGATGATTCAGATTAATTTTCCAAACATAGATTATATGTCAGCAAAAAGAGATAATCCAGAATTATGGGAACGGATAAAAAACAAATGGTTAAAATCCGACAAAGGTGGAGAACCAAACAAATGGTCAGCACGTAAAAGTCAGTTTGCAGTTAAAGAATATAAATCAAAAGGCGGTGGATATATTGGACCAAAAAAGAAAGATAACAAATTAGCAACTTGGACGCGACAGCGATGGGGATACATAAACCAAGAAAAGAAGTCTGGGCGATACCTACCAAAGAAAGTTCGCGAACGTCTAACGGACAGAGAAAAGATTAGAGAGAACAAACTGAAAGGTAAAAAGAAAGGAGAGAATATCAGATATTCCGAATCAGTCAAACGCAAGATGAGAGCACTAAATATTTTCTAATATATAAATATAATAATGGATATATATGAACCTTTCTATCCAAATCATAATAACTATGATGAAGATACTTTGATGCGAATGGATGAGATAAAACAAATGATTAATGATGGATTAACAACCAGAGAAAGAAATGAACTATTAATGGAAGAACTCGCTGAATTGAAAATTAACTGGAACCTACACACACAACCAGCAAAAATATGTGCAAGTTGTGATGAATTAAAACACGCTTGTTTCTTTAAAATTAAAAATAAAAATAATAAAACCTGTAGATATTGTTTGAAAAAGAAACAGATAATAATGGATAAGAATAGACAACTAAGAAAAAATACGAAAATTCACTGTGAGATTTGTGATTGTTATTTGACTATATATGCCGATTACAAATACAAAGCAATATTAAAACAACACGATGAATCAAAAAAACATCAGAGAAATTTACAGAAAAAAATGGATTCTATTTAATAACTATATTAATTAGAATAATAAATTTAATCTCGTTCATAACTAATCCAAGACCAAAGTATTCGTATTCATCACCTTTGCTAATCTGAGGTAGCACAGGTAGGTGTCTACGCGCACTGACTGAGCGACACCTTCTTGTCTAAGGTTGATAATAGCAGAACGAGAGTTTGATACAGTATAACCAGCGAGATCACTAACATTCGATTTGCAATAATTGAACACAACCGATCCGTTGTTGAATACATCACCGACAGCACCAGTATTGGCAGAACCAAGAAACTGGGCAGGGTTAACACTGGTTGGGTTCCATGATTCAAGTTTGTTCTGTTCTTCAAGAGCAAAATAATATGATTCATTCACATTGTCTTCATCAAGCGGACCATCAACTTGTAAAGGCTGATTAGGGAAGTAATCCGCACCAATTTGAGATTGTATCTTTTCGTAATTATAGGGAGCAGAACACACACGGTCAGCGCCACCAGTGGAAAGGTCAGCAGAAAGACGAGTGATAACAGTGTTTCGAAGTGCTTTAGATACTGCCTTTTTAATATCGTAGTTAATGACATTAGTGCTTTGAGCGACAATAGTGTTGTAGTGTTCTTTATATAAAAGATTTAAACCTTGATTTGCCATCTCAGTGACTTTGCGTTGGAAGGCATCATTGAGGGTGTATTCTTTAAGATGGATTTCAGGTCTGTCCACAGTGTAAGAAGCAAGACCAGCGGGTGCGGCTTGGTCAACAGAGCAAAAGGCATCATCACTATCAGCAAGGCGGATTTCAATTCTCATACCAGAACACATCTGAGCAGGGAGAAGAGCACCATTGACGGGATTGAAGCATGTAAAGATATCTTGAAGAGGAATGACAAAAAGTTTTCCAGTAGCGGGAATGGCATCAGCATAAACGTTGATGGTTCCAACTTCTTTGCGAGTAGTAAAACCTTGAGATTTGCCAACAGTCTTCAACCAGTTTTCAGATTTTTCATATCTTTGCATATGACGGCAGAGAAGACCAGCATTTTCAGTTCTGGTTAATTCTTTACCGGTTTTAGTTCTGATAACAATACGTTCAAAAAGATTACAAGCAGAACCAGCACCGAAGCAGTGGGCACCATCAGAAGGAACAACACGAAGTCTAAGATAAGAACAGGCAGGGTCGACAAAAGAAGATCCAGATTGTAAATCCCAAACCATGGTGTTGCCGTTAGAATAGGCATTTTGCTGAGGGTATTGAATAGTGTGATGTGCTTTGGTAGCAATAGCAATCTGAGGAGGCATGCGGTAAGAAATTTTATTTACCTGTAAAAGAGAATCAACAAGTTTTCCATCCATTTGAGTGTTCATCATTGGGTCGTTAGACATTCTACTATATATATATAATAAATAAAAAAAATTTTTATATATTTCTATATTATATATGTCATACGCACTTCCAATTTTAGATTCTAACGGAAATACGCCAAGATACGGTGGAGAATTTCAAATTCTATATAACGCTCAATTACGTGGAGACCAACAAAATCCCGTGACAGTTGAAAGAGATTATAATACTGGACAGAAATTCACCTTATATGAACCTGATGGAGTTTACAACCAATCTTTAATTTTTGAAAACAATGATGATGCTGATGAAGACCAGCAATATACATATGGTCAATCTGTTCAGAGAATTTTAAATGATTCTAATGCTAAACGTCCCATGACCAAAGATGAAAAAATTAATTCTTTATATACTTCTGAAAGTTATGATCCTAGATTTAGACAGGAACTTGTAAACGAATCTATAAGGGATAAATCAAATATGTTCTCACTTACATCACAAGACTTTGTGAAAGAAGTTCAAGAATCAAATTTAAATTTTGAAAGGAATGAAAATCTATATAGATTAAATCCATCTGTTCAAGGTCAGTACAATCAACTGTTAAATCTAGGACAAAGAAAAATGTTCAATGACCCATTAAACGCTGGACTGTCAGGATTATTTGAAATGGCAAAAGAACAACAGAAAACTCAAGCAAAACAACAGAAAGCAAGAACCAAATTTGAAGGTGCCAAGTATAATACACCTACACTTCAAGAGAAATTCAAAAAGAGTGTTGAAGGTTTATATTAAAATTTCTATATGTTTATTATATAATGTCTAGTGAGAGATTCCGTCATATTAAATTTCAAAGGTCATCTAGAAGAGATAAAAAGTATATGGCAATAATAGAAGACATTACAACAAAACGACGTCAGAAAGTTCATTTTGGTTCTAGGCAACCATTAATGGAACATTATAGAGATGATACTGGATTAAATCTATATAGAAGTTTAAATCACTTAGATCCAAAAAGACGCAAAGCATACTTAGCAAGACACGCAAAAACAATGACAAAGAAGTACAGCCCTTCATGGTATAGTGCCAAATTTTTGTGGAACGCTCAAATATAAATTAAATATATCTATTTAGTTTATATGGACAATAATGATGAATTAAAAGAAATAATATTGGTAGACCCTTATGATATGGAACTATCTATGACTGATACAGAAAGCGACTATGAAGACATTTCTGAAAATGAAAAATATAATATATTAAACTCTATATTATTCAAAGCAGGTTTTATAAGTGAACCTGAAGAAGATTTGAATAACTATTATTATCTATGTAAAGAATGTAACCAAGTTGTGTATTACTATCAACGCATTGAACATCGTAAGAGTCATAGGAAAGATAACAAATGTTGTGTAATAAGTTAATCATCTTTTATATGTTCAATGAGTTCTGCTTTCTTATGTGTAGTTCTATTAGACCTATTATATTTTATTAATCTACTTATATTCTTTTTCGTTATAGTTTTTTCTATAACAAAATAGTAAGGATTACAATACAACTTCATCGCTTCCATGAAATATTTAAATTTCAAATACTCTTGGAAATAACCAAATATCATTATACTATTACGATAGATTTTTAATATGTGAATATCTTGTTCCTCTCTTATAATGTATATATTTATTTTTATGATGCTTTTGTTTTTGTGATAGATGTTGGTTCGGACTATTAGGTGGACACAATATAAAATCAATGTCTTCGTTTTCGTCTCCTTCTACGTTTTTTGATTCTTTTGCGAATGAAACCGTTTTTTTTTTTACAGGTTTTTTATCAGTCTTATTAGTTATTTGTCTTTCTAAAGCAACAGGTTTTTCAATCGAATCCTTAAGTATATTTGGTACCTTTTTATCTGATGACTTTATTTTTTGTAGGTCAAAAGGTACCTTTGGATCTATTCTAACTTTACGCATTTTTAATTTTGATAATGTTACCTGTTTCATCAATACCTGTTTTCTATTAACATCTTTTTCTTTTGGATAGTCATTTTGTGATTCATATTCCCATCCTAACCAATAATATGCTGACCGCCACCAACCTCGCCTATGTTCTTTTTTATCAACTGGTTTTACTTTACCAAACTTCTTTTCATACGGAGTAGAAAAATTATTATTATTTTTCAAGCGTTGTTCATCAACGGTTTCCATTATACTATATCTATATAAATTATATTTCAACTAAGGTGGCATTAACTTCGGTTGCTCTAAATCCTTGAGCGTCTGTCCCTGCTGTTATGTTTTGACATACGAATTCGATTGTGTCATTTTGTTGTAATGTCAATATAGCAGTATATGAAAAAGATTTTGGTGTTCCTGAATTCAATGATATTCCTATACTGCTTACTAATACACCATTTTGAAAATTGCCAAATCTACAATCATCATTACCACCCGTAGACTGGTCTGCTGTAACATTTGCGTTAATCAATGCTGTGATAGGTTTTTTACCAACATATTCTATTTGAGAACCAGCATTTATAATAAATCTGTTTATAACTGGATGAGTGATGTTGGGGACATTTAACTGAACATATTGACCAGCAACAGTTGCTGTATATACAGTATTACCTTCGACACTTCCTTCTATAACTGCTTTTTCGTTTATAATACCAGAGTTACCATCAATAACCAATTCTGGATGTAAAGTTATATCATAATCAATATTGCCACCAGTTGTTTGACCGATACTGATGAATGTATTACCCGCAACAACGTTTTCAAGTGATGTCTGTGCGTTATCAATATACAAACCAATCTGTGTCTGTTGAGCATGAAACAAACATCCACTGATATTGATAGCACCCATTGTTCCATATAAATCAACCATATTTGCTGTTCCCCAGTTTGCTGGAGAACTACCTTTTTCAAATTGTCTGAGAAATTCACAAGATGATATCTGTAGTTTGCTTGAACTATCCACATATAGATGTTTAGATGTTGTATAGTTAAACATAAACAGACATTGATTCAAATCAACCAAATCAAAACCGAATATATTGAATACTTCAGCATTCTTACAATCAGTAATAAAACAATTTGTGAATAGTAGAAAGTTTGCTTTTGTTGGATTACTAGCATTTAATAAATTAATATTAGTTGATTGATTTGATAACTTAAGATTTTGAAAAGACACATTAAAATCGGTAATGTTTAAACAATAACCAGATGGTGTTGTTGTATCTTGAAATCTCAACTCGCTATCGCTATCTCTACCCATACCAAAAAATGAACAATCACCAGTTATTGTCAATGGTTGTGTCATTATAACAATATCTTGAATATGATATGTTCCTGCAACTAATGGATTCGGAAAATCAGATTCTTGATTGATATAAAATATGTTATTCATTTTTTTTGTGATTGCTGTATTTGTAGATATTTCATCACCTTGTATCAAACCAGCATTAATTATCCTATGGGTGCCCATTTGAATACCATTTGGACATTGTGTCAAATCTACTGTAAATGCTTCTAATGATATCTTACTTGCTGGGAATGTTCCTCCATTGGTCAAACCTTTAATTATAAGATCACCATTCGCAGAAGAAAGTTCTGAACATGCTGATATCTTATTGTCATTAAGTTTGAGTTCTCCACCACATGTAACTCCAGCTGAAGCACTCATATTGATAACAGGTGACAACAATGTCATTTGATTATTCCCAACTATTGTCATAAATCCACTATTATTAACATTTACTGAACCACCAGCAGAAGTCATTTTTAAATCTTGACCAGTATTTGCTGACAATCTGTTTGCTGTTAATTCTATACATTTTATGTCAGTAGCATTTTCAATATTGTTTGTTGCCATATCCATTAAACCATTCATCAAAATATTGGTAGCACTTAAATCCATAGTATTATTTGCTGTAATTGTAGTATTACCACCAACACCCAATACTAGAGTTGCCCCAGATGTTAATATTTCAACTTCTTGTGCTGATACTCTAAAAAGAAAGTTTGGTGTTAAAAAGATAGATGTTCCAATTGACAATGTTTCCAAAGTTAAATCAGTGCCAGTTTTTGCTTTTACAATTTCAGTTTCAACAATTGATGAGTTTAATAATTGATTATTTTTATAATCAACATTTGATAACATATTAACTGTTCCACTTAATGAATTCAAATCTAATCCGACATTACCATCTATCAATAAAGTTCCACTATTATTGACTTCACCTACATCTCTTAATATATCACCACCAAACTTTGTTTCACCTGATGCTCCATTGATAGAAGCAACATTTATCAATCCTAAATTATTAACATCTAATACACTATTCAAAGGATTGGTCACAACATTTGGTGCTGTAATATTATTTGCTGTTAATGTATCTACATTTAAAATATTAAATCCACCACCATCCAAATTCTCAATCATTGGGTTTCTGACATCGCCACCTGTTCCACCACCACCTGATATAATTGCCGTTGCAGGTTCATCTGGTAAATCTAATTTATAAGTTAATGTTACAAAAAAATCAAATGTTTCTGAATTGTTTGTTGGACTACTTGAATTATATGTGAGTGTTATTCTTGATAATCCTAATGCGTTTGTGAGTATAGTTGATACACAGGTGAAAACCTGACCACCAACAGGTAAAACAAAAGATGAATCACAGTATGATGTTCCAATACCACCAACATCAAAAAGATCCAAAGCAGGAACAGTTGTATCCAATTGAATAAAAGGTTGATTTGCTTTAATGTTACCAGTTAATTGAATATAGCATTGGACAATATTTCCATTCTTGGCATATCTGTATTGTGTTCCACTTTTTATTGCTAAACTGTTCCATCTACCTCCTAAAGGATTTATAATAAAGTTTGTATAATCACCACTATCGAGATATTCTGATTTGCCTTCTGCGTCGCCTACAAATATTTGCTCTTGGACTGTTAATGTTCCATTTACAAATGTATCACCATTATGAACGTTTGCTATTGCTCGACCACTTGAGTCCATGATATTATATAATATACTTATATAATAAAATATTGAAATTAGAAGTATGCTTTAACCATTATCGATATGTGGTGGTTATCTGGTAATGTGAGTATCTTTCCAGAAGCATTACGAATTTTTATATCTATCTGATTAAGGGTGCGTTGGTCATCATAGATGATTTCTGAAAGTTCGTCATCATCATTTTTTCTATGTGCTACACCACCAAAAGCAGTTTCATTTAATGATACAGTTTCTAATAGACCAATAGTTGTGTTCGCTCCTCCATCCATGCCGTGGTTCGATGCCAATGCTTGAGAATGTATCTGAACATATTGAAGCGGATTGAGGTTCCAAGGATTGGGCATAGTTACAATAGCATTTTCTGGAATTGTAGTATTAAAACCGATAAGTTCTTTCATTGTAGATGTATCAAGAAAACTGACATTATTATTCAAAGGATTTGTAGCAGTAGTAAATGTGAAGGTAAGTTTATTTGTATTTGTATTTTTAGTAATAGCAACAACAGCACCATCAATCAACACAGCATCAATAGCAGTTTTTAAAGCAACAATCAATTCATCAATGTTATACTGTCCTTCAGTTACAACTGCCTGTACAAGTCCAAGTGAATTCTGGTTTAGATCTAATGTGTTATTATCACCATCAACATTGTAAAACTGATTAGGAACAAAAACATCTTTCACTAAAATCTTTAAAACTTCCTGTGAAATACTATCTTGGATTTGCACTCTAAAGTTGCTGTTAGTTCCTGAAATTTTATCACGAGAGTTTATTACAATAATCTTTTCTGTAGGCATCTTATATATTATATATACAAAATAATTATTCTGTTTTATTCAAAGTTAAGATAGTATCCAAATTTTTACGATAACGAGTTTCAGGTGGTTCACGCATATTTATATGTAAGAAACTATATCTATCATGAGTGGCGTGTTTGATAAGATTTTCAAAGTCTTTCTTCTTTGTATGTGGAGGTGAAAATTCCTGAGCAAGTATCTCTGTCTCTGAACCATTACCAGCAAATATAAAAAGATTGTTTGCCTGTAATCTACATACACGTGGTATTTTGTTAAAACTCTGAGTGCACACCCAAGTTGATATTCCTAAATGTCTGTTTTGTATATACATCTTTGTAAAGAAAGAACTGTTCATAAATTTTGTTTGTGAAATTATATCATCAAATATTATTAATATGCGAGGTGCCTTGTCAAGACCTTTACGTTCTATAATAGACTTTTGCGTCTTTATTATATGTTGCAATGGTCCTTCAAAATTACTATCATACATTCTTGATGGTGGGATATCCAAATACATTGGTAAATCATCGTGATGACAGGTTGGTGAAAATAAAAAAACTAAATCGAAATACCCAGACTTTGGATCATTTTTGTTTAACTTTCCAAAATATTCTGGTCTATCGGCAAGATTAACTAATAGGTTACTCTTACCACTTCCGCTTCTACCACAAAACACAACAGCACTCGCATGCCTTGGAATAACATTTTGTTCCATCAATGGTCTTTGTTTAATTTTATGTTTGTTTGTGTCATATCTAACTATTTTTAAAATATTCTCTTTGTTTTTCAGTTCCTTTGGTCTTTTTGGTTTTTTAGTTTTCTTTTCATCTTCTTCTGCCATATAGTCTTGATAGGGTAAGAGATCCCATCCTTTCTGTTCTGGTTCTGTATTGTCATCTGGATTATTATAATCAAAGTCGTTGAATAAAGGCATATTTATATATATTATACACATATATAAATATTTGTATGAAACGAATTATTGTTGTTCAATGAACTTTAAATGTTTTTTGCTTTTGTTATGTCTTGCTTTATGATTTTTAGTATAAATACTACCACACTCACAATTTATAACAGTTGAACGATCTTTTTTAATTTTTTCTTTATTATTTTCACGCCATTTTTTGGCTCTCTGTTTTATTATTTCTTTATTTTGTTCTCTTCTCTTTTTTTCATATTTCTTTATTTTTTCTTTATTTTCTAAACGATATTGTTTGTTTTGTATTAAAATAGTTTCTTTATTATCTTGATAATATTTTTTTTGTTTTTCAGCAATTAATTCTTTATTATCTTCACGCCATTGTTTGATTGTTCTGCCATCAATACGTGTATTTACACAATCAAATTGTCTAATATATTCTGCTTCCTTGGCATTTAATTCTTCTTTACTATTACAAGGATATTTTAATATTAAAAATATTTTAGCATCTGGATATTTTAAAACTTTTTTACTACTTGTATCTTTCTTATTATGATTATAAGAGTATCGGTGTTTACTCATTCTTTGAGACAACTTTTCACATGTTGAACCATAATATCTACATTTACCTTCAATACTTTCAATCATATAAATCTTACCGTTTTGATAGTTAACCATTTTATACTTTTTTTATCTTTTTTTATCTTTATATATAATTAAGGGTTTATTGTATAAAGCACACTTTGAGGATTAGTCGCCCAGAAGTTATCTGTGTTTGAGTATGATGAATATGGGTCAAGAAACTCTATGCTATTTAATTCGTTGTTAGGATACTGAACACGTGCGACATTCTCAAAAGTAGTTTCATTATCTTGTGGGAGAAATTGCATTTCAGGTATAATTGGTTTCTGTCCAAGTGCCAATCTATCAAGTTTTTCTTTTGTCATATTTTCTGGTGTATTCATTTGTTCCCACAATTTTGCTGGCACAAATACACCAGATTTGTAGTATCTTAATTGTTCATTCATGTACTGATTTCTCTTCAGTTGATTTGTGAATACAGTTCCATCAGCACCTTCACTAGTAGGAGCGATATAGTTAAATAAAGTTGCTTCAAGGTCTTCAGCATACATCTCTTGTGGTGGTTTGTCCAAGATAGATGGAGTTGGAGCAATTGTCTTTGGTGCCCATTGTTTGTTCTTTCCAATTTCTTGATTTACTTGTGCTTTTGTCGATTTCAATACATCAGCATCAACATTGATTTTGGTTTCTGTTACACCACCTTTCGCACCTGATACAAGTTCCTTTCCAGTTCCTTGATATCCGAGATAAGCACCAAGCATCGCTGTTGGTAAAGCGGCCAACATTTGAATCTTACTATCTGATACTTGCTCACCTCTTTGATTGAAATATGTTCTAAGAGCAGAAGCAGATACCCCACCGCCGATTGCTCCTGCCATACCACCTGTTGTTATTCCTTGTAACGCTCCAACAGAACCACGAGACAAAAACCCACCCAAAGCACTTGAGACAGTTCCCGCTGTAATACCTTGATTAACATCTTCCAATGTTGGTCTGATAAGTCTGGGGATTTGGATTCCTCTTCTACCTTTTTGTTCAGGTTCATCAAAATAATCATCTGGTAAAGGTTCATCTAATGGGATATCATCTAATGCTCCATAGTCTGGTTGCTTACGATCCATAGAAGCAGTCAATACCACACCAGCGGTTGCTAATGCTAAATCTCTATCTCTGCTATTTTTGCCTTGTGTAATTCGAAATAATAATGGTAAAACAGCTACAGGTAATCTTGACAAATAGTCAATGGTATTTCTTAATAGTGATTGATCCATTGCTCTGTCATATACTCTTGAAAAGTATCCAGTAAGCATTGAAACTATATTGCTCATGATACCAGTATTTTGTTTGATATCTTCACCTTTCATTTCAATATCTTCAATAACAGGAACTTGACCATAATTCAATTGTTCGGCTCCTTTTTCATCCACATCCGCCAAATCTAATCCAATCTGTGCTGAGTGTTTTGTTTCAATTTGCCTAAAAGGATTCATAAAATCGTCAAGATTAGCAATAATATTTTTAATTCTGGATGCTTTGGCATTATCATTATTTTGTTGTGCTAAACGTAATAATGTCTCCAATCTCGTAATATATGCCATGTCACTCTCGCCTTTTAATCTTGCAATTTTACTTGCTTCTGGACCGTATTCTTGTCTCGGTGTATCAGGTGGATTTTCCATAAAATCATCCAAATCAACTTCTTCTTCTAATTTGTAAGCAATATCTTTGAGATATTGAGACACCGTATTTTTCCTAAGAAATTCTGATACCTTTTTATCTGCTTCACTGATTGGTTTTTTTCTTAATCTTATTGGTATTGGTGGCGGTAGTTTCTTCCTCTCAGTAGACTTTTGTGGTATTGGTGGCGGTGTCTTTTTAACAGGTGGTAATTGTTCAGTTTGGGGTGTTAATTGTGCTGGTTGGAATAATTCATTGAAATTAATTCCGAGTGATTCTCTTAGAAAGTTAAAAGCACCTAAACCTATATTTCCAGCAATTGACGAACCTGTCGTAATTGCCAGTCCCATACCTACAATACCAGAAACTATTGTGTTAGCATTCAAACTATTGCCAGAAAATAAACTTCTAACAGTAGGTGCTAAAACAGATCTATATTTTTCTGGTATTTCTTTGATTAATTGATTTATATTTTCTTTTGATAGTTTACTTTCTTTTTTTGGTTTTTTAATTTGATATGTTTTAGTATCTCGTTTAATATCAAATTCTGGCTCAAAATATGTTCTTAAAGCAGTAAAGACTGTATCTTTGATTTCTGTTGCTCTGGCATCACCTCTTACAACATCATTGATATTTTGAATAGCAGTTTTTATTTCTTTTCTTTGTTCGGTTGCTTTTTCCTCACGTGCTTCTGCTTTTTGTTCTTGTTGTTCAAGTATAGCTGATAATTGTTCTGTTGCTTGTTGAATTTTTTTATCTTGTCCTTTTTTCATACTTTGCAGTTGTTTTTTCATTTTTTCTAAATTTGCTTTTCTGGCGTCTCTTGTTCTGATTTGTGTTTTTGCTCTTTGAATTCTTTGCAAGTAATCTTGGAGTCTTCCAGTTACAGTTACAACATTTTCTTCAGTTATTTCTTCATTTTCTTGTTTTATCAATTCTTTGAATCTTTCTATGAGACCCTCATATGTTTCACCTTTTAATAGATTCCTACTTTTGGATATTTGTTTTCTTTCAATTGGGACAATATTGCCAAAGATATCTTCTTTAAATCCTTTAGGAATTTCTGGTTGTTTTTCTGGTTCTGGTTCTGGTTGTGGGGCATCTCTCAAATATTCTTGTGATATTGCAGGCCAAAAATTTCTATTTGTTACACCTGCTTCTTTGTTTTTTCCTATTCGTTCATTATAAAAAAAACCTTCATGTTCATCGATAATTTGTTGTGGAGTTAGATTTTCTGGTAAATCATCAAGAAACTCTCTATATCTTTCTATTCTGCCGGGTCTTAGATTACTTTCTAGTGATCTTTTAAAAGTTTTAAATGCTTCATTGTCTTGATTAGATTTTATTTTAACGTCAGGTTCTTTTTGTTCTTTTGCTTCTGGTAATGCTTC
>JAAHTH010002390.1_pt1 | contig 12813 bp, 16 predicted proteins | sample 6116091 | NCBI WGS metagenome assembly JAAHTH01 (sample SAMN13939990, study PRJNA603662) | sponge metagenome | isolation source: marine sponge | host: Mycale hentscheli | place: New Zealand | collected 2006
GGTTTCCCCCCCCCCCCCGGGGGTGCCTGCCCCACATGTCCCTTCACCATACCCATGTTCTTGTGGTGGTGTTACAGATTCTCCATTAGGTTCAGGTGATATTAATTTTGGGACTTCTTCTTGGAGTGTTTCTTTTTGGTTCAAAACACCAGATACTACAGGAGGCGGTGTTAATCAAAGGATCATAGGTTCGTATACAGGACCTACTTCTTGGGCTATATATTTCCAGGGTACCGGGGTTGCTGTTGGTAGGCTTCAATGGGTGAGCACCGGTACAGGTAATTGGTTTGATAATTTTCAAACATTTACCCCGGCAAATAACACATGGTACCACGTTGTTTATTCAGTAGATAGATCTGGAAATGCTACATGGTACTACAACGGAGCCAATCCTAATGCTTTTGATATATCTTCAAACACTATAAGCTTTGATGGGCTTGGTGAGCTATGGATTGGTAGAAATCCATCAGGCCAATATTTTGAAGGAAATCTAACTGAAGTCTCTATATGGAACAAGGCTCTTACAGCCGGGGAAGTTTTAGAGCTTTACAATAATATGGCTGGCGATGAGAAGTGTTTAGGAGATCTTAGCATGGGTGCTAACTTAACTAACTGGTGGAGAATGTTTAATCCTTCAGGGACTTATGTTGATCCTATGCCAAACTCAGCTTCTGGAGGAACAATAACACTTACTAACAATAACATGGATGCTACTAATGTGTCCACAGACGTACCTTAATATATGGCTTTAGTATATGTAATAGCGCCAGATTCCGCCCTGAGAACTTTAGATTTTTCTTGGGTAAAAGAAGACTCTTGGGATACTTGTAGATGGAGTAATAATAGACGAGAGGCTTATATACATTGGACTTCCGGAAAAGAAAATCCACTCCTTACAAGATGGTTAAGAGATAATAGATTAGAGAGAAATATAACAACAAAAACGCAGGCTAATACTAATACCAGGAGTACATCTAAGTCTTCTTGGGATTTACAACCCTCTCCGCCACCAAGACCTTAATATTATGAGCAACGGAAACAATAAGACAAATAAAACTCACAGAGACCTTTTGAAGAACTCAAAAAGAAATAGCTCTGGATTAAATTATAACACACAACCTTCGGTATCAGATTCTTCAAATAGAGGAGGCAATATCAATAAAGATGTTGTAAATCTACAGAACAAGAAGAAAAAGCCATCAATACCTAAACCAAAACAAACAAAACAAGGGGGCTCAGGTGTTTTGTATGATCCAGTTAAAAAAAGAGTAGATGCAGCAAAGCAAGCTAATCCTTTAGTGAGGTTGTTTTCAGGTATAAAACCTATGAATACTTAATAAAAAATTTTGTTACCTTTGTGTTCATGAAATGGACACAGACAACAACATGGGTAGGAAGGATCGTTTGGATCTCAAATAACACCTAAAAATGCAACAAGAAGTGAAAGACACAGTAGCAGTAGTAGGAGCTAACGCAGGAGCGTTTGGCATTACATTAGCCAACATCAATGAAGTTTTAACATTTATCTCTCTTACTTTAGCAATAGCATATACCGCTGTTAAGCTTTACAGAATGTATAAAAAATAAAATTTGGAATTAGAAGTATTAAGATTTAGTTCAGAAGCAGACTCCACACACGGTCTGCTTTTTGAGTTATCAGATGTAGGTAGAAGATTCTTATGTTATACTTTAGAAGACGAGGCTCGTGTTTTAAAGGTAAGAGGAGAAACAAGAATACCTGCTGGAACGTACAAAATAGAACTAAGAAAAGAAGGAGGATTTCATGAAAGATATACTAAAAAATATCCTGGCATACACCGTGGTATGCTTCATATTACTGACGTCCCTGGCTTTGAGTATATTCTTATTCACACTGGGAACACTGACGAACATACTTCTGGATGCCTCATCGTGGGCGATGTCCAGGAAAACAACCAAATATTCAGAGATGGGTTTGTTGGAAAAAGTGTTAATGCGTATAAAAGGATTTATCCTGCTATTGCAAAAGCCATAGCTAACGGAGAAGAAGTAACAATTAAATATACTGATTATGATAAATAAATTATTAGGAGGACTTTTTGGTAAGGTTGTTGATAACGCTGAAGGTATACTTGACGAAGTAATTACAACCGATGAAGAAAGAGAAAAGGTTAAGTTAGAATTAAAAAAAATAATACTTGAAGCAGAGCGTGAAGCTTTTGCTAAAGAAGTAGAAGATAGAAAAGACGCACGATCTTTATATAAAGACGATGCTTTTATTCAAAAAATATTAGCTGGTCTTTTCACTTTAGCTTACTTTGCTTTGACTTATATTATGTTTCAGTATTTTGTTCTACACACTGTGGTTTTAACAGAATATGAGATAGGCTTTATATCTACAACCTTTGGAGCTATGTCAGCTAAAGTAAACACTATTATTGACTTTTTCTTCGGGGGGAGTAGTAAACAACAAGACTAAATAAATTTACTATCTTTGCAGTATTAACTTAAATTTACTAAAATGAAAAAAATCAAAGACGAAGAACTAAAAAGATTACAGGATCTTCACGCAGAGTTTAACCAGGTTAAGTCTCAGATTGGAGATGCTGAATTACAAAAACAAAACCTTATACTAAAGGTTCATGAGCTAAAAGATGAGTTCACGAAATTAGAAAAGGGTTTGATGGAAACATACGGACACGATGCTGTCATAAATTTAGAGACAGGAGAAGTAAAGAAAAAAGAAAATGGCGAAAATAAGTAACACCACTGTTTATCCAAACGTAATACCTGCTGCTGATGACTTTGTTATCTTAACAGATGTTAATGATAATGATAAAACTAAAACAGCTAAGGTTAGCGACTTTCAGTCTTACTTTGGTACATCCAGCTTGGAGGTTACTATAACTTCAGCACAGCTTTTAACATCTTTTACTCAACCTGTTGTTCTTCTTACATGTGGAGCTAATGAATTTATAACTGTTCTTAATGTGGTTCAAAAATATAACTTTGTTACTACTCCTTATGTTTTTGCTGGTGGTAGCAAGATGATTATAAGTAACAACGGATCTGCTGCTGTATCAAACGTGCAATATGATCTTACCAGTATTAATGGGGTTGCGGCAAATCTGGCTAATACCCTGGTAGGCCCAGTTAAGACTACATATCCTTTACCAGGGGGAGCTAACAGCTTGACTTTTCAAAGCACTGTAGCAAATCCTACTGGTGGAGACGGAACATTAAAATTATCAATCCTTTATAGAAAGGTAACAATATAAAGAAAGATGGCTAAAATTGAAAACACTACAGTATACCCTACGGTCACCCCAGCAGCGGATGACTTACTGATCGCAACTGATGTTAGCAACGAAAATAAAACGGTAACATTTTTAGTAAGCGATATAATTGGTGGAACTGGTGTTCTTCAAGGATTACAATCTGTTTTAGATACAGGTAATACAGCTACTGAAAATATAAACCTTACTGGTAATATTACAGTAATAGGTACGGTATATCCAACCACTATTACAGCCTCTGGATCTGTGGGTGCAGCTGGACAGATATTATCTTCTACAGGAACAGGTCTTCAATGGATTAACTCTCCGTCTGTAACTTGTTGTAATTTACAAGATGTGATGACAGCAGGTGCATCCACTAATATCACTATGGTTACCACAGCTGGTATCACTATGCAGGGTGCTGGTCAAACATTAGCTTTGTCTAATAATACGGATATGACTCTTGCGGCAAGCTGTTCTATTACAACAGAGGATGATATTAATTTAGGAGCCGCTTCTATATTAAACTTTGGAACTACTTCTGTAATTAATGATTATTCTGGTAGTGTGGGTACGATAGGACAAGTTCTTACTGTGAATGCTGCGGGAACAGGTGTGGAGTGGAGTACACTTCCGGCTCAATCAACACCAACACTACAACAAGTTTTAACTGCTGGTAATACAGCAACAGGTGTAGGTATTGACTTTCTCGGAACGTCTGTTACTACATTTGCAGCTAACTGCTCTATTGTTTCTAATGGAGGAAATACATGGAACGGAACAAATACTTTTACAGCAAGCGGAACAACGTCTTCAACAGCTGGTATTGTACTTAGCGGTTCTTTATATGACGGAGCCGGAACAGGAACAGTTGGACAAGTTTTAACATCTACTGCTACCGGAGTTTCTTGGCAAGCAGCATCAACAGGTTCTCAGAACCTACAACAAGTTTTAACTGTAGGTAATAGTGCTACTATAGATATTATTACTACAGGGACAATGGATGCAACAACAATCACAGATGGCGCTTCTTCAGTTGGCGCAGCTGGTCAGGTTCTTACCTCAACAGGTACAGGATTACAATGGACTACCTTGGCTACTGGTGGTGTAACATCTGTTTCACAAGCGGCTCCATCTGCATCAACAGGTTCTCCACAGACAATTGCACCTACTACAGGAGCGGTTGTTGTTACACCTCATACTTATGCTGGTGGTGCTAATGTTGGTTACGTTCCAGCTGGCGGTACAGCTACAACTGTTCTTGCGGGTGATGGTACATGGACTTCTAACGGTCCAATGCATATGGTTACTAAAGAGGTTGGAGGAGTTAGACTGAATGGTGTTGCAAATGCTTATTACACTCGTGAAGGTGTTAGTGGGAGCAAACCCGCATGGACTATAGGAACTACTAATAGTCTTGGTACATCTTCTCCTAACGCATTAGGAGCAGCTATGACACAAGAGAACCATATTGCAGGATTATTTTTTATAAACCCTGGAGTGGGAAGTTCTGGTGTTACTACAGATGATATGGAATTTATGGCTATAAGCGTTTCTTTTAGTTCGACTTTAAGCGCTTTTACAGCTGGAGTAACATTTACATTTGAGCTTTGGAAAACAGCTGAGTGCGTTAAAGGAACTTATGCAAGAGCTTGGTATGGAAGTGGCGTAGTAAATACTGCTGGTGATATTGTTTGTCAAGATTTAACATCCGTAGGTGGAGGTACTGAAAAGTTAGAGCCAGCAACAGCTTACTTTCTGACTGTTAATGCAGATCAAGCAACTACTGTCGATAATTTCCAAGCTAACATCGCTGCTGCTATAAGATATACTCAATAAATTAAAATCAAATGAAATGGACATTAGAAAAATATCAATTGGCGCAGATTATAAGTCTGGCGCTATGCATTACATTGTTGGGCAACCTATCTTAGGAAACACCCACATCATACACCTTATACAAGAACACGAGGAAGGATATAAAATCTGGATTCAAAAAGAAGACGAAATATATCTCTGGAAAGAGTTTCGTAAAACATTACCTATATCTTTAGAATTTAATATTAATTTTTAATGAAGTCACCATTTAGCTTTATCGTAAAAGCATACAATGAGAGACGATATGATAATATTAAAAAGATAGGCGATATAGATTTTATCACCAGTGTTTCTAAAGAAGATCATACCGTTTCCAATCGCTTTGCTACAGTAGTTGAAACACCGCTACGTTACACAGGTCCTATACAAAAAGGAGACACCTTATTGGTTCATCATAATGTTTTTAAATATTATAATGACATGAAGGGAAGAGAAAGAAGTGGTAAAAGTTTTTTTAAAGACGATTTATTTTTTATTGAACCAGATCAGTTTTTTTTGTATAAACAAAATGGCAAGTGGAATGCTCACGGAAAATATTGTTTCGTGAAGCCTACTCCAGCAAAAGATTCTTATATATTTAAAAGAGGAGAAGAGCCTTTGGTTGGATTCGTAAAATACATCAATCAAGAATTGTTAGACTTAGGTGTAAAGGAAGGTGATGAGATTTGCTTTCAGCCAGACAGCGAATATGAGTTTGTGGTTGATGGAGAAAAGGTGTACAGGATGTTTACTGAAAATATAACAATGATATTATGATATATTTTTTAGACAACTTTGTAGATAAAGATTTATTTATTATAGCTCAAAACTATCTTGATGATGGGGATTTTGTGAAGCATATTTCTGGAGGAAAAGATTTTTATGTAAAAGAATCACCTAAAGAGTTTGACACTTATATATTAAATAAGATGTCTGAGATTGAGGGTAAAAAACTTCGTAATATATTAAGCTTTTTTAGAGAGTCCACAGATGAGTTGGATGTTACTTGGAGGATACACTCAGACCTAAACATAGCTGGAGAGAAGCCTGATCGTGCTTTGGTATTATATATGTCACCCAGAGAAAGAGAAGACCTTCATGGCACAGCTTTGTGGGAACATAATAGGTATGGCACGGAGATTCCTAAAAACATATCTGACGAGGATTATGATAAAATGATAAATGTTGATGCTGAGAACCTGGATATGTGGAGATTGAGTTCTGTGGTTGGGTACGAGCAAAATAGAATTATATCTTATCCTTCAAGTTATTTCCATAGTAAGTATCCAAACAAGTCTTGGAAAGAAGGTCGTAGAGTTTATGTAATGTTTTATAAGTATGAATAATAAAGAGATAAGAGAAGAGATAATACGGGCTGGAGAAAAAGCGGTAAAGCAATTAATTAAAGTAGCTAAGGAGGATATTATAAAGTATGAAGCCGAAGATCCTTTAGCCGCAGACAGATTAAAGAATGCAGCAGCTACAAAAAAACTTTGTATTATGGATGCATTTGAAATATTAAAACGTATAGAAGAAGAAAAAACCTTGTTAGAAGGAGGAACATTAGAAGTTAAAAGTAATAAACCAAAGGGATTTGCTGAGTCAAGATCAAAATAATTTATACAGGAAGTTAAATAAGTTTATTCCTAAGTCTGTTCTGGTAAATAAAAACAGGGCTAAGAGTTGGCTGTATGGATATAATCCCAAGTATGACGTTGTAGTTATTTCACGAAGTGGAGAGATTCAGGACGTAATAGAAATAAATGGATTAAAAATAGCTTTACCAAAACCTCCACAAGAAGTACATTCGGGATCTAAAAATAAAGCAGACCAATACTGGGAGCCTTTTGAATATAGTAAAGAACTTTCAAGAATTAAATCTATATTCCAGTGGCACGAAACTCCAGATCAATTCAAATCTAAATGGGTTGATTATATAGAGCAAGAATTTGATAGAAGAGAATATGGCTTCTGGTTTATGAATAATGGAGAGCCTACCTATATAACAGGAACCCATTACATGTATTTACAATGGACTAAAATTGATGTGGGGCATCCTGACTTCAGAGAGGCAAATAGAATTTTTTACATATTCTGGGAAGCCTGCAAGGCAGACAAAAGAAGTTTCGGAATGTGTTATCTTAAGATTAGACGTTCTGGGTTTTCATTTATGAGTTCGAGCGAGGGTGTTAATATGGCTACAATAACCAAAGATGCGAGAGTAGGTATATTGTCTAAAACAGGTTCGGATGCAAAAAAAATGTTTACCGACAAAGTTGTTCCCATATCTAATAACTACCCATTTTTCTTCAAGCCCATACAAGATGGTATGGATAAGCCAAAGACAGAATTAGCATATCGTGTTCCTGCTTCTAAGATTACAAAAAAAAATATGTATCAAATAGAAGAAACGGAGTTAGAAGGTCTTGATACAACTATTGACTGGAAGAACACGGGGGACAACAGTTATGATGGTGAAAAGTTAAAGCTGCTATTACACGATGAAAGTGGTAAGTGGGATAAACCGGATAACATATTAAATAACTGGAGGGTAACAAAAACTTGTTTACGATTAGGTAGAAAAATTATAGGTAAGTGTATGATGGGCTCTACGTCAAATGCCTTAGACAAGGGAGGTAATAATTTTAAGTCTTTATACATGGATTCTGATCCAACTAAAAGAAATTCTAACGGACAAACTAAAAGTGGATTATATAATTTATTTATTCCAATGGAGTGGAACATGGAGGGGTTTATAGATAAATATGGAGCTCCTGTTCTGAGAACACTAAGTGAGCCAGTAATAGGAATAGATGATGAATACATAGATATGGGTGCTATTGATTATTGGGAGAATGAGGTTGAATCTTTGTCTCAAGATCCTGACGCTTTAAATGAATATTACAGGCAGTTCCCAAGATCTGAATCGCATGCGTTTAGAGACGAGAGTAAGCAGTCTATATTTAACTTAACAAAAATATATCAGCAAATTGATTATAATGATTCTTTAATTACGGATCATCATCTAACCAGAGGTTCTTTTCATTGGAAAGATGGAATAAAAGATTCTAAGGTAATCTGGACGCCAGATAGAAGTGGTAGGTTTTTAGTTAGTTGGACACCTCCTCCAGGGTTACAAAACAATGTTATTAAAAAGAATAGTGGCAAATATCCGGGCAATGAACATATTGGTTGTTTCGGTTGTGACTCCTATGATATATCGGGGGTTGTTGTGGGTAAGGGTTCTAATGGCTCTTTACATGGATTGACAAAGTTTAATATGGCTGAAGCCCCAAGCAATGAGTTTTTTTTAGAGTATATTGCCAGACCTCAAACAGCTGAGATATTTTTTGAGGAAGTATTAATGGCTTGTGTATTTTATGGAATGCCCTTGTTGGCTGAAAATAATAAACCTCGACTTTTATATCATTTTAAAAATAGAGGGTACAGAGGATTTTCAATGAACAGGCCTGATAAAGTATACAATAAGTTATCTAAAACAGAAAGAGAGTTGGGTGGTATACCTAATACATCTGAAGATGTGAAGCAATCACACGCAGCCGCCATAGAATCTTATATTGAAAAACATGTAGGCATGGACTTAGATGGTTCGTTTAGGGAAAAAGATGATATGGGATCAATGTTATTTATGAAGACGCTGGAGGATTGGGCTAAGTTTGATATAAGCAATCGAACTAAATTTGATGCCGCTATAAGTTCAGGGTTGGCAATTATGGCTAATCAGAAACACTTAAAAACACCTGCAAAGCAAAAATCAAAAATAAGTATTAACGTTGCAAGATACAACAACAGTAGCAGTATTAGTAAGAGAATATGAAAGGAATCCAAGTAGACATTAAAGCGGCAACCTTTCCAGATCAGTTTGCGTCCGATAAAGATAAGGCCACAGAAGAGTTTGGATTACAAGTAGGTCAAGCCATACAATACGAATGGTTTAGAAGAGACGGAATGTCTTGTCGTTTCTATAGCCAATTTTTAGAATTTCACAAATTAAGATTATACGCTCGTGGAGAGCAGTCTGTAGCTAAATATAAAAATGAGTTAGCAATAGATGGGGATTTATCTTATCTTAATTTAGATTGGACTCCGGTACCTATTATTCCTAAGTTTGTTGATATTGTTGTAAACGGATTATCTGATAGATTGTTTGATGTTAAGTGCTACGCTCAAGACGCTCTGTCTGCTGAAAAGAGAAACGAGTTCCAAAACATGGTTCAAAAAAACATGATTGCAGCTCCATTATTTCACCAGATCCAAAAAGATTTTGGTGTTAATCCATTTGAAGTAGACCCGGGACAGCTTCCTGAAAACGATACAGAGATGGAATTGTATATGCAGATGAATTATAAACCATCTGTAGAAATAGCTAATGAAGTAGCTATTAACACTATGCTTGATGAAAGTCATTATAGTGAAACCAGAAAAAGAGTTGATTATGATATTACAACTTTAGGTTTGGGTGTTTGTAAACATACATTTCAGGAGGGTGACGGAATCCGTGTAGAGTATGTGGACCCAGCAAACGTGGTTTACAGTTATACTGAAGACCCTTATTTTAAAGATTGTTTCTATTGGGGTGAAGTTAAGAATGTACCTATTACAGAACTATTAAAAATAAACCCTGATCTTACTGAGGATGATTTAAGAGAAATATCACAGTACAGTCAGGCTTGGTACAACTATTATAATGTTGGTCAGATATATGCAAACAGTATGTTTGCTAAAGACACTTGTACGTTGCTATATTTTAATTACAAAACAACAAACAGTTTTGTATATAAGAAAAAGCAAATGAATGATGGAAGTTTTAAAACTGTAGAAAAAGATGATCAGTTTAATCCTCCACAAGAGATGCAAGAAGAAGGTTCTTTTGAAAGAGTTGAAAAAAGAATAGATGTTTGGTATGACGGAGTGATGGTTATGGGAACCAACTTCCTACTAAAATGGGATATGATGAAAAATATGGTTAGACCAAATTCGGCTAATCAATTCGCTATGTCTAATTATGTGGCTTGCGCTCCAAGAATGTATAAAGGAGTTGTTGAATCATTAGTAAAAAGAATGGTTCCTTTTGCAGACCTTATCCAAATAACACACTTAAAAATACAACAAGTTGTAAATAGGGTTGTTCCAGATGGTGTATTTATTGATGCTGATGGATTAAACGAAGTAGATTTAGGTACAGGTAATGCTTACAACCCAGAAGATGCTTTGAGATTATATTTCCAGACCGGTTCTGTTGTAGGTAGAAGTTATACTCAAGATGGTGAATTTAATAATGCTAAGGTTCCTATTTCACAGTTAACATCCAATAGTGGTGCTTCTAAAATGCAAATGCTTATTGGTAATTATAATCATTACCTTAATATGATTAGATCTGTGACGGGACTTAATGAAGCACGTGATGGTTCAACTCCAGATCCTAACTCTTTAGTTGGAGTTCAAAAACTTGCAGCTTTAAATTCTAACACTGCTACAAGACACATATTAGATGGTAGTTTATTTATTACTAAAACATTAGCGGAGGCTTTATCATTAAGAATCGCTGACGTATTAGAATATGCAGACTTCAGAGATGAGTTTGCAATGCAGATAGGTAAATATAACTTAGGTATATTGGAAAAGATAAAAAATCTTTACATATATGACTTTGGTATATTTATTGAGATGTCTCCAGACGAAGAGCAAAAAGCATTGCTTGAGCAAAACATTCAAATGGCATTATCTCAAAAAGATATTAGTTTAGAGGATGCTATTGATATTAGAGAGATGAAAAACCTTAAGATGGCTAATCAGCTTCTTAAAGTTAAGAGAAAGCAGAATGCAGCTCAAAAGCAGCAGATGGAGGCTCAAAAACAACAGATGGCAGCTCAAGGTCAAATGCAAGTTCAACAGGCAGCCGCTCAAACAGCTATGCAGAAAATGCAAGCTGAAACACAATCTAAAATGCAGATTGCACAAGCTCAAGCGGCTATGGCTATTGAAAAGATGAAAAACGAAGCCGCATTGAAGCAACAACTAATGCAGGTTGAGTTCCAGATGCAGATGCAACTTAAAGGCATGGAGCAGTCTCAAATGGATTCTCGTGAAGAAATGCGTGAAGAGGGCAAATCTAAAAGGATAAGCCAAGCAAACACAGAACAGTCTAAGTTGATACAGCAGAGAAAAAATAACAGCGCTCCTATAAACTTTGAGTCTAACGAAGATAGTTTAGATGGATTTGATTTCTCTGAGTTTAACCCAAGGTAATAGGGCTAAAAGAAATAAATAAATAAGTAGTAAATTTGTAAAAAATTAAATTTAATAAAATGGAAAACAACGAAACACCTAAATTCACAGTAAAATCTGTGGAATCGGTTGAAGAAAAATCAACTCAACAGGTTGAACAAGAACTTCTTAATAAACATGAGGAGTCTTTACAGGTTGAGGAGTCTTCACCGGAGACTGATAAAGTAGAGGTAAGTAGCAATACTGAAACTACTACAGAAACTAAAGAAGAGCCGCAAGAGCAATCAGGTGGCTTAGAAGATAAAGATGTTCTTGAGTATATCAAGAATAGATATAACAAAGAAATAAATTCTGTTGAAGATTTATTTACTCAAAGAGAGGAAAATGAAGAATTACCAGAAGACGTTTCAGCGTTCTTTAAATATAAAAAAGAAACAGGAAGAGGTATCCAGGATTACATGAGCCTTCAAAAGGATTATGATGAAATGGAAGCTGATTCTGTTATTGCTAACTATTACGCTCAGACTGAAGAAGGTTTAGATGAGATCGATATTCAAGATCTTATGGATGACAGATTCGGTTATGATGAAGATGTCGATGAAGAAAGAGATATCAAAAAACGTAAGTTAGCACACAAACGAGAACTTGCGAAAGCGAAAAAGTTCTTCAAGGAGCAACAAGAACAATTTAGAATCCCTCTTGAGTCAAGTGGGGAGGCTGGTTCACCGGAGCAAAAAGAAGAGTTTAATCGTTACAAAAGTTATGTAGAGGACTCCAAAACTCGTGAGGAGCAAATGAAAAAGAGGTATGACTGGTTTGTTGATAAAAGCCAAAAGGTTTTTAGCAGTGATTTTGAAGGTTTTAATTTTACTGTCAACGACAAACAATATACCTACAAACCTGGTGACGGTCAGGAATTATTCAACAAGCAGAAGGATGTAAATAATTTTATACAACCTTATTTAGATTCTGACACTGGAATGATGAAAGACGCCCAAGGATACCACAGAGCAATGTCAATTGCTATGAATCCTGAAAGGTTTGCTAAATTTTTCTATGAGCAAGGTAAAGCGGAAGCTATTGATAATGTTTCTAAAAAATCAAAAAACATTGATATGGTTCGCAAAGCCCCTCAGTCTATGAATAAGAACGGACTTAAGATCCGTACTGTCGGAGACACAAGTAGTGGAAAGGGCCTCAAGATAAAAAGTATTAAAAAAGTTTAACATTAAAAATTTAAAACGATGGCTGTAAATCCAACTCCAGGTTTTAACTTAATCCCATCTGCGGAAAGAGTTCCAACCTCGTCAAATTACATTACCAACTTTGACTTTTTAAATCAGTATCTTCCTGATACTTATGAAAAAGAGTTTGAAAGATATGGTAATAGATCAGTTTCTTCATTCTTAAGAATGGTAGGAGCTGAAATGCCTACTAACTCTGACATGAT
>JAAHTH010002781.1_pt1 | contig 12806 bp, 14 predicted proteins | sample 6116091 | NCBI WGS metagenome assembly JAAHTH01 (sample SAMN13939990, study PRJNA603662) | sponge metagenome | isolation source: marine sponge | host: Mycale hentscheli | place: New Zealand | collected 2006
TTTACTTGCCATTACACTATTGTACCGATCTACCTAACGTGACCTGTATGCCGCCACCTCGATTGCTAGCTCTTATCGTCTAGCTTCTTTTTACTTTCTACGCCAAGCTTTGTGTACTTGATCACTTAGTTCTTGACTTACTACTTGTATTTCTAGAACTTGTTTGTTAGCAATAATAGGTATATAGCTATATTGCTGAGTTGAACTACAGTTTACACAATTTGAATAACCTAATGCTATTCTGCCTGCCGGTATTTTATTATTACATTTACATCTCATATATATATTATCCGTTTACAATCGTATTTAGTTTGTAATTAAATCGTCTATAGTATTCTACTTCAAATCTTTCAGCTTCATACTTAGTTATTTTAAGTAGTTTAACGTGCTTATGTCTTAGTTTTCTAGTCTTCATCTAATCCTGAATGTAATTTTTCTATTGTAGCACACATAATCATGTGCATTAATTGGTTGTATTCATCACCATTTAGTTTTTCATGATCTAGTTCTGAACCATCAATAGCCCACTGAACAGAGTCATATAACGTTTCTTTGATGTAAGAGACTTGAGCGTCTGCTATTTCATCTATAATTTTCATTTTACTCATGCTTTATTTATTATTTTTAATTGTTTTAAGTCATATTTTTGTGTGTTTTCACGCCACATTTTGTGCATTGTGTACTTACTTGATTGAGTATACGATGTTTTACCACGTAATTTAACCTGTTTGTACTCGCGATCGGTAAATGGTTGGCATTCACCGTGCACTTTGTTTAGCTCATAGTGTTGAAAACTACGTTGTTTGCGCTTGTTTTTAACATATTGCTTTAGTTCTTGCATATTTCTACACATATATTCTATCATTTATGCGATAAAACGAAGTGTAATCTGTATACTCTATGTTTTGACGTAGTGGAGTAAGCACTTGGTAACCTTTGTCTGTTTCTAACAGAACATTACCTGTTTCTAAATTGAATTTAATTTTTTTCATATACTTATATTATCCGTTGTTTGTCGTATTTAGTTTGTAATTTCTTATGTAGAAGTCTAACATAAATTTCATTCTAGCAAGGTTATTCCAGATTTTAGTTCTAGTAAAACCTCTGTAGATATATGTTTTAAGTGTACCTTCGTCAGTTAGAAACATTTGTCTGCGCTCTGACTTATAAACTGGATTTAGTTGATAGTTAGATGAGCAAGAGTTTACATTTCTTACATAACCTGACTTGTAACAAGCGAGTCTTAATCTTTTGCCATTTGGCCATCTTTTTCTTGATGGTACAGGAAATTCAAACTCTCTTGTGCCATTTATTGCTTGTCTTTGTGTGGTTACCTCTTTGATATTATACTCTATTAGTAGTCTTCTAGCGAAAGAATCTTCTAACATTTGATTTTCTTGTTGCCAAGTGTATTTATTTTTACTCATTGTAGTAAGGTTTAGTATAGTTAGTGTTAAAGTTAATTGATTTAGCTACATTTTGTCGCCATTGCCACTCACGCTTGCGATACTCATAGCTATTACACCATTTTTTCACAGCAGTGACTTGCGGTATTGCACCGTATTTTGCTTCATAGTCAAGACATTGTTGTAACTTTGCTTTGATTTCTGACGCTGGATAGTCTATATATTGTGTATTCATATTAGTATTATCCATTAGTAGTCGTATTTAGTTTGTGTGTTAGTACAATACCTTCTACATCTGCTCTTGTTAGTTCATCACTCATTTGTCTGAGTATTGCCCAAGTGAGATCCACTTTACCATAATGTGTATTTAAATTATATATCATACGCCTACAAATATTAAATGGTGAGACATAAATAGTATTCCTAATACTGACATTGGTAACAGTACACCGAAAGCATAAATTTCTAGTATTACTAAGTGTAATGGTTTTGATTTAACATATTTTTTTACTGCGGGAATAAACCCTCTGAATTTAAAGTTTTTCATATTATTATTTATTAGATTAGTGAAACTCATTGTATATTGCTAGAACTTCTGACTGTTCTTGTTTAGTTAATTGAAAGACATTTTTGTCTGGGAATAATTGCTTAGATATTCTGATTAAAGCGGATTGATTATACATATTATTATATTTAAAAGTTATTGATAACACTTTGTTATCTTAGTAGACATGGTGAGAATCGAACTCACATAAACCATTATGTCTGTACTTGTTCGCAATTTACTGTTAGAAACAAGTGGAACTCGCAGCAGTGATTACACTAATTCTACATTTCGTAGTGCAACTGGAATATTATTTGTTGCAGTGTAAGACTTGTACTTTTGAAAGCAATTCATACTTTGTAACTTGTCTTTCATGATATTGAACGCTATGTCATGATTGTAAGTGTATGTGATACCTTTCTTGTTAGTAAATTCGATAGTTACATTTTTTCCGATTAGTGACTGTCTGATGACAAATCTTTTTGAAGTTATTTTACTCATATTATATTTATTTATTTATTATTATTTATTAGTTGTTTTACATTTATATTATCCAATACACATCGTATTTAGTTTGTATTATCTTACTCTATCATATTTAGATATTGGTAGTAGTGCAATGAGTTCTCTCATTCTTTCACGTGACTTATCATTTGGATTAAAGTTAGAGTGAAATTCATCTATTTGTTGTAGTTCTTTGTATATTTCTTTAACAGTCATAGTAGTGTATATTTATTTGGTAGTTAATATTAGTCGAATGGTATACCACACTCATTCTTATGAAGTAACTTACTTACTTAATTACTTACATATATATTATCCAAGTATACTCGTATTTAGTATGTATATTGTAAAATGTAAAAGTATATTTGTAAAACATAAAAGAAATAGTGTATTGTGGTTAGTCAGTTAGTAGCAGAGTGAGCAGTAGTTAGACATGTTCACAACGATAAACAAAAAGGTGAATTGTTTTTTGCAAATGTGAAAAAAGTCAGGCCGGGCCCCTGTATAAAAAGTCGTTTGCGTAACAGGCTGATAGTCAGAAAGATAGGGGGTAATACTATAATTCTATATAACCAACACTTTTTCAGAATGAAAACAGTGACATAAGCCTATTAAGGTATAATAGTAACAGGCTATTGTCACACTATTCAAATACTCTTTATATACTACTAGTAAACCTTGCTAAAAACCTGTGATATTACTAACCATAGCGCGCTTCACAAAAAGTCCGTTAGAGAAACTCTCATAAATTCACATGTTTACAGCGTAGACAGAATATAAATAAAAAAAACTATGGCTCAAATCTCTTCATATCCTTTACTTACACCGCAACTTGGTGACAAAGTATTAGGATCCAACGTATATGACAGCTCAGGCAACTTAGTTGTCGGTAATCCCACCTGTCAATTTAGCTTCACAGAAGTAAAACAACTCATCGATCAAAACTACGTAGAACAATTTACATCATCTTCAAGCGTAGCATCTCAAAACTCTTCTTTAAACCTAGCATATAGTGTACAGTTTGGAACTCCAACTGGTACCGCAGCTAGTAATGTACAATTACTACAAGGTGGTGGAACTGGAACAGCAGGTGACAAGGTATTGTTTAATGCATTGGGTACATACCAAATAATATTAACGTATTCTGTTGGTGTAAATCAATCTGCAACAAACGTACCTTACTTAGTATTTAGAACGTTACAAAATGGTACAACTCAAGTAGGACCAACTATAGTATACAATCAAAAGTTTGAGGCAATTAACAACCCTATTCCACTTATTATACCTATAACAATTAACGTAACTAAAGCAGGAACGTATTATAATTTTCAAATAGCAAGAAACGGAGTAAACGATGGAGGTTTAGTTAAAAATGCTAACCCTATCAATGCTGGTATTACACCATTAGTAACACCCGTTTCAATAGCAACAATAAAAATATCTAAACTAATATAACATGGCAATAATATACTCATATCCAATAGTACAACCTACAGCGGATGATTTGCTTTTAGGAACTGATTTAGGTGGTGAAGGAAAACCAACTAAAAACTTTACTATACAAAGTATTGTGGATCTATTACAAGGTAGTGCAACAGGTCTTGGTGCTGTTATAACAGTTAACTCTAGCGCTAAAGACATTAATGGTGGTAATCAATCAGCTACAGACTTTTTAAACATAAGTGGTACAGGTACTGTTGCTTTTAATTCATTTAGTGACGGAACAATGAACGTGTCTGGAGGTGTGGGTACTGGTTTTGTTAGTATAGCTTCTACAGATTTTGCCGGTGACTTAACAGGTATTGTAAAAAATGGCTCTAGCATACAAGGAAATGTAACAGGTGTTACACAGCCTATTGGAACTAGTAACACAAAACTAGCAACAACAGCGTTTGTTATGAATAAAGTTGATCCTTCTGTATTACAATACTTAGGTGATGCAACAGGTCCTTTTGATTTAAACCTTGTAACTGATGATTTTAAAATATCAGGTACAGCTAATCAAATAGAAACAACAGCAACAACAGTAGGAGGTAATGTAGGTACTATAAACTTAAAGTTTCCAACAGCTGGTGTAACTTTACCAGATGGTTCAATTGCAACTACTCAAGCTGCATCAGATGATTCAACTAAGGTTGCCACTACAGCCTTTGTTAAAGCACAAAGTGATGCATTAGACCTAGACTTTACAGGAGATACTGGTACATCGTCAGTTCTTTTAAATAGTCAAGCATTAGATTTTGAAGGCACAACAAATCAAATTGTAACAGCAGTAACAGCTCAAAAGGTTAAGTTTAGCTTACCAAGTAGTGTTACTATATCTGGCACGTATACAGGTGCTACATTTGCTGGTGATTTACTAGGTACTGTAAATACAGCTACAACTGGTGTAACTCAAAATGCTGGTGATGATTCAACTAAAATTGCAACTACAGAATATGTTGACAATGCTGCTGGAGCTAAAACATTAGATTATGCAGGTGATTCTACAGGGCCATTTGCTTTAAATCTATCAACAGATGATTTAGAATTTAATGGTGATTCAAATATAACTGTTACAGCGGCAACGGTTACTGGAAACAAAGGTATTGTAACTATTGATTTAAACAATGATGTTACTATATCAGGTACACTACAAGCTGGCACTTTATCAGATGGCACTTTCTCAGGAACAGCTGGTACATACACAGGTGGTGTTAGTATAACATCCACAACATTTGTTGGTGCCTTAACAGGTAATGCAAGTACAGCAACAGCTTTAGCATCATCTGGAGCTATAGCACTTTCAGGTGATACAACATCAACAGGTGGTCCTCATACATATACATCTGGTGGTGCTGTTACAATACCAACGACAATAGCTAATACTACAGTAACTGGTAAAACATTACTTAATTTACCTACTCCATCATCATCTGTTATTACAGCTTCAGATACTATACTTGCTGCGATGGCAAAACTACAAGGGCAGATAACCGGTATACCACAAGGTCTTGTATATAAAGGAACTTGGAACGCAACAACTAATACGCCAACACTTGCAAGTAGCACTGGTGTTACAGGTGAGTTTTATATCGTAAGTGTTGCAGGTAATACAAACCTAAATGGTATCACTGATTGGCAAGTTGGTGACTGGGCTATATTTGTAGAAGTTGGTGCAACTGATACTTGGCAAAAAATTGATAACTCACAATCTATAACAGGTTCTGGAGCTACAAACAAAATAACTAAATGGACAGCACCTACAGTTTTAGGTACTGGTCTTATAGAAGATGATGGCACAGATGTTACTATTGGTAACTCTGGTAATTTAATTGTTGAAGGCAATACAACACTTGGTAATGCTGATACAGATAGTACAACTGTAAAAGGTCCAGCTAGATTTGAAGAAACATTAAGAGTTGATGTAGGTATTGGTTTAGGTGGTGCTACTTATGGTACAGCTGGGCAAGTATTAACATCAGGTGGTGGTGCTGCTTCAGTAAACACATGGACAACACCTACTACAGGTTCAGTTACAAGTGTAGCTTTATCAGAAACAGGTGATGCACTTACTATAACAGGTTCGCCAATCACAACCAACGGTACTATTAATATAGCTGGTGCAGGTTCTGCATCTCAATATATAAATGGTCAATTAAATTTAGTTACTTTCCCAACTTTAGATAATTATCAATATTGGGTTTTATCTGATGATACTACAACTGTTAATATAAGCTCAACAAATACTGCTAAAATTCTTGGAGGCACAGGTATAACAAGCATTGTCTCAGCTGCAGATAAGTCTGCAACTATAGCTATTGATATAACAGGTACAGACAATGCAATTGCAGGATTAACCGCAGCAACTCCTGTAGCTACAGACACTTTATGGTTTAATGATATAAGTGATTCTAATACTATTCGAAAAGCTACTATAGCAGATATTGTAGATTTAGGTAATGAAACTTTAGCTCAAGTATTAAGTACTGGTAATACAACTGGTGGTACTGATATAGCTGTTAGTGCTAATGATGATATAACATTTACTGATACTAGTAAAGCTTTGTTTGGAACAGGTGGAGATTTAAAAGTTTATCACGACGGTACAAACGGGTATATTGATAATATAACTGGTGGTGTAATTATGAGAGCACCTTTAAGTATGTCTTTTAGAGTAAATACAAACGAATCCGCAATTGTTTGTGCTGCAAATTCAAGTGTTGAACTATTTCATGATAATAATGTTAGACTTACAACTACAGGTTCAGGAGTTAGTGTAACAGGTAATGCAGATATATCAGGTGAAGTTCAAGTAGGCGGTGCAGGTTCAAAGTTTGCTGAAAACAATTTAAGATTTAATTCTGCAGGTGCTGCTTATATAGATCATGCAATAACAAGTCAAGATATTAATTTTAGAGTTAGTAATTCCAGTAGTTTAGATACAACTGCTATGATTATTAAATCTGATGGAGATGTAGAGTTTAAAGATGACGTAGAAATAGATGGTAACCTAACTGTTGATGGTCATATAATCCACGGTGGTGGTGGTGGTGGAACAGGTAAAGGCGGACAGTTTACTAAACTGTTTACATCTGTAAGTGGTGGTAGTGTAGCATTCACTATTGATAGAGCAACAACTGGAACTATGGTTTTTGACGTAATGTTTACTAGTGATACATCTACCACAACTTCAATTGCAAAAAAATATACAGTTATAGCTACTTATGGACCAGGATTTCCAATATATAATAAAATATTAGATTCTGGACCAGATGCAAATGGTGCAGATTTTACTGTAGCTTTCGCTGATGATACATCTAATACAAGAATAAAATGTACAATAACACCAGTAACTACAGCTACACAAAAAATAGGTATTACAATTGACTTAGGGTTTGGACAAAATAACGCAACAGTTGTAATGAATTAAAATAAAATATGGCTAATTTATCTAATATAAATAATAAGTTCCTAGTAACAACTGGAGGTAATGTATTAATTGGTCAAACATCCGCTGTAGGTTCTTCTATATTTCAAGTTACAGGGGATATAACTACAACAGGAAAAGTTAATGCTGGCGATAGAATATTAACTGAAGCTACAACATCGAACGCATTATTACAAGTTAAATATAATTCTAGTAATTATCTGGAAGGATATTATGATAAATTAAATGTGGTAGGTGGAGATTTTCTTATACAAAGAGCTGGTGACACCAAAATACAGTTAACATCTGTAGGTGCTACGTTTACAAATTTATCTAATACTTCCGCTGCGAGTAGCTCGGCAGATGAGGTAAAAATAGGAACTTTTGGAGCAGGTAGACCAGCTATCTTTTTAGGAACTTCAAATACAACATATACTAACAGCACTTGGTTTATAGAAAATATAGGAGCAGCAGGAAAATTAAGAATTGGTAGAAATGGATTAGATATTGTTGAAATTTTTAATAATGGAAACACATATTTTGCAGGCAACGTCGGGATCGGAACGCCATCGCCTGATAGAAGCTTAGATGTTAGAGGCACTGGTATGTCTATATTTGGTACAGGTGATTATACCGAGTTAATGTTAAGAGGTCAGGTTGAAGGAACGGGCACGGTTAGGAGTGTAGGTGCTTGGCATTGGTCAATTAGAGCTGATGTTGGTGGAGATAATGATGATTTAAAATTATTAAGATTTAATACAGGAAGTTATTCAGGGACTGCTATCCAAATACGTTCAGACAACGGAGGAGTTGCAATAGGGCAAAATAATCAAGGTTATTCAAGTCAAATACTTAGTGTAAAGTCTGGTGCAGCCGATGAAGTATTTTATGGAGAAAGTACAGATGCTAATTGTTTTGCTTCGTTTAGAGACGGAAACAGTAGTGCAAATATTGAATATGGTGCAGTTGGAAACGATCACATTTTAAGAAAAGATAACGCGAATTATTTTGTTGTTAATAATGTTGGAGATGTTTACAATTATCAATCAGTAAACAAGGCTAATACTTATTATGGTTATGATGCAGGAAATTATGGTGGTACAGGTGGAAGTAATGATGCTTTTGGATATGAAGCTTTAAGTGATGTTACGACTGGAACAAATAATGTTGCTGTAGGAAGAGGAGCATTACATAATTTAACGGTTGGTGCAAAGAATATTGCTATAGGTCTTAATGCAGGGCAAGGTGGAGATTTTGGTGCATCTGTGCTTATAGGTTATCAAGCTGGTAGCGCAAATACTCATAGTAATAACGTAGGTGTAGGTCATGAAGCTTTGTTTTCTTGTACTAATTCTTTCAACACAGCGTTAGGTTGGAATGCAGGAAGGTCTATAGGTGGTGGTGCTAGAAATGTGGCAATTGGATCTGCATCAATGGAAAACGGTGGAGTTAGCGGAGATGATAACGTAGGGGTTGGTCATTATACCTTTAACGCATTGTCTACCGGTAATCAAAATACAGCAATTGGAAATTATGCTTTAGATGCGCTTACTAGTGGTCTTAATAACGTAGCTGTTGGTTATAAAGCGCTTTCAGCAACAACAACTCAAAGTAATAATGTTGCTATAGGTAGAACAGCTATGCAAGTATCTAGCTCTGCAAACTGTGTTGCTATTGGTATTGATACTCTAGAGGGTGCAACTGGAAATAATAACACAGCTGTTGGTTCATTTGCTGGAAGAGCAGTTACTTCAGGTACAGAAAATAGTTTAATGGGTTATGCTGCAGGATATAATATAACATCGGGAAGCCACAATACTTGTTTAGGTTATGATGCATTTCAAGCGGTAACAACAACAGGTTTTAATACTGGTGTAGGTTCTTCAGTTGGAGTATATCAAACAGGAAACTACAATACATCAATGGGTTATTTTTCTAACTATGGTGTTTCAGGAAATTCAAGCGGAAGTTATAATACAACTAATGGATATTTCGCAGGAGCATATAACAGAGGAGAAAACAATACATTTTTAGGTGCTCTTGCCGGTAGATTTAATTCAACAGCTAATAGAAATACAATTGTTGGATCCCAAGCTGCAGACAACTCTACTATAACCGGTAGTGATAATACTTCTTTAGGTTTTGGAAGTGCTCATAATATTGCAAACGCAGCTAACAACGTGTATCTAGGTTCAAATGCTGGTTTTCTAAACGGAAGTTCGGAAGGAAATGTAGGTATAGGATATGCAGCTTTATATAACGGTCAAGGAGGTGGAAATATTGCTATAGGTAAAAGTGCAATGCAAAACGCAACATCTGCGGCAAGTAATATAGCTATAGGTTATGCAGCTGCAGGAGGTGCGGCTATGACAGGTTCTGGTAATGTTATAATGGGTGATGCTGCTGGTTATAGTATTACAAGTGGTTCTAATAATATTTTAATAGGTCGCAATGCAGGTAGATCTGGTTCACAAACTCCGCAATCAATGGGTGCTGTAATAACAGCTAGCAACGAAATACAAATAGGTAACGAAGGACATACTAATGCTATGGTTCAAGTAGTTTGGACTATAAATTCTGATGGTAGAGATAAAACAGAAATAAAAGAATTAGATTTAGGTTTAGAGTTTGTAAGTAAATTAAAACCTGTTACGTATAAATGGGACAAAAGATCTAAATACGAAGATTTAACTCCTGATGGTACTCATATAGAAGATGAATTGCAAATAGGATTTATAGCACAAGATATAATTGAATTAGAAAAAGAATACGGTTATAATATAGAAGATAAAACTAATTTAGCTACATGGGAAAGTGAAGACAAATATAAAGTTGGATTAAAACACTCAAATTTAATTCCATCATTAGTAAAAGCAATACAAGAGCTAAAAGCTGAAATAGAATTACTTAAAAGTAAATAAATGGCAATATTATCTAATATAAATGGTAAATTCGCGGTTGAATCTACTGGTGCTATTAAATTTAATGGCCAAGTAGGTACATCAGGCTATATATTAAAATCAAATGGTAATTCATCACCAACGTGGGTTGATCCAGATACTGTTATTGGTGGACCATATTTACCACTCACTGGAGGTACGCTTACTGGTAATTTAGCTATTAGCGGTTCTAATAGTTTAACTGTTGGTGGAGCTTTAACTGTTGGTGGAAATAATGTTGTTGGATTTAGTGGTAGCTGGAATGGTGCAAATATGCCTGGTAGTAGATGGAATGGTTATGCTGTAAATGGTGGTGAAATAGTATTTCAAAGAGATAATCCAAACAGTGGTCAAATGTCTATATTAGTAGACGGTGGTTATTATGCTGGCGAAAATAATGGGTTTTATTCTTTATACTCAGCTAACAGCTATAACAGTAAAGCAGGTTTTTATGCTGATACAAGTGGTGTATTACAATTTAATGCATCTGCAACTTTTGCAGGTAACGTAAATATAAGTAAAAATGGTGCGGTACTAAGAGTTACAGATGGTAATATAACAAATACTTCGTTTAATACTTTAGTGTTTGCAGCTCCCGCACAAAATAAATTTGCATTAGGAGTAAGTTCAACAACAGGCTTTGCTCAAAATATTACAATAGATGGGGCCACTGCCAACGTCGGGATCGGAACGACTTCGCCTTCATCTTATAATTCAAGAGGTAGAAATTTAGTTCTTTCAGGTAGCGGTGATGTCGGAATAAGTATTGATTGTTCTAGTGCAAATAGTGGTACTTTATTATTCGCTGATGGTACTGGTGGTACAGCCGCATATAGAGGTAGTATTGAATATGATCACGCTAATGATTCAATGGTATTTAGTACTGCTGCTACAGAAAAAATACGGATAACATCTGCAGGTAACGTAGGTATTGGATCAACTTTACCTGATGCAAAACTTGAAGTTGTACAACCCTCGGGTGACGGAGCTGCAGGAACACCTACACTTATGCTTAGTAATGACCCAACTGGACAAACTGGTTATACATGGCAAAGTTGGCGTTATAACGAAAATAACTCAAACTACAGATTAGATTTAAAACAAAGAGTGACATCAGGTGTTGTTAGATATTCTTTTAATATGGTTAACAATGGTGTTGGCTTTAATGATGTTTTAGTATTAGACAGAGGTCAAGTGGGAATCGGGACGACAAGCCCCACTGCGCCTTTAACAATTGCAGGCAGTGGAGCAGATGGAAATGCTATGCTAAGATTAGAGGCTACAGCCGGAAGTCAAACTTTTAACTGGATTTCGTCTGCTGTTTATCCTAATTTAGGAGTTGGTAAAACTGCAATAAAATTATTTGGTCAAGCACAAGGATCCAACAATCAGGCTTATATCGGATTTAAATATGCTGGGTCTGGCTCAGTAAATAATACATTAACCTTTGGATTTTATGCTAATAACTTTTTAGTAAATCTTCTTGCTAACGGCAACTTCGGGATCGGAACGACATCACCTGTTAATCCGCTACATATAAAAGCAGCACAAGGTGGTATGTTTCGTATTGAAGATAGTTCTGGAAACATTGGCGCGTATACCGAATTTAGTGGTGGATATGCTTATCAATATTACTATCAATTAGGTGGAGGCGTTAAAATAGCGTTACAAACAAATGGTAACAGTTATTTTAATGGCGGTAACGTAGGTATTGGAACAACCATACCCAGTTGTGGTACTATAGGAGGAACACCCTTATTACATGCATATAATAATACTAATGGAGCTAGACCAACAATACACGTTTCTTGTCACGATTTAGATGAAGCTGCTTTGCTTTTATCAGAAAATTCAGGTGGTGGTGGTAATTGGGGTGCTAGATTATATTACGAAGGATCAGGTGATAATTTTTTCAATATTCAAACTGTAGATAGTGGTTCTGTAAGAAACCCTGCTTTTAGCATAAACCGTTATGGTAGAACAGCATTAGGTTTTAATACAGCTAATCCAGCACCACAAAGTCTTGTTCAAATAGGGGCTAGTTTTAACCAAAATCTTATATTTACAAATAGAATAAACGCAAGTCCTTTTTCTTTAAGAAGTAATGGTAGTTCTATTTTTCAAACAAATACAGGTGCTAATGCAGCTGGAATAATGTTGATGGGTAACAATGGCCAAGGTTGGAATGCTATAGAGTTTTACCATAAAAATACAAGCGTTAGTCAAGCTTATGTAGGAAGAATATCTACTAACAGCAGTTCTACGTCTTATGTAACAAGCTCTGATTATAGATTAAAGGAAAATGTAATTCCTATGAGTGATTCTATAAGTAGAATAAATCAATTAAAACCTAGTAAATTTAATTTTATTATAGATCCTGAAATTACAGTTGATGGATTTTTAGCACATGAAGTACAAGATATAGTTCCAGAAGCTATTGTTGGTGATAAAGATGAAATAGATGAAGAAGGTAATCCAGTTTACCAAGGTATAGATCAAGCTAA
>JAAHTH010002676.1_pt1 | contig 12798 bp, 7 predicted proteins | sample 6116091 | NCBI WGS metagenome assembly JAAHTH01 (sample SAMN13939990, study PRJNA603662) | sponge metagenome | isolation source: marine sponge | host: Mycale hentscheli | place: New Zealand | collected 2006
TACCAGCGGCCCACCGGAACCCCCCCCCCCGAAGTCGTATTTATGCCCAACCCACAAGGCAGATTTAACATCAGCTGGGTGCCAAATAAAGAATTGCAGAATAGACAAGTTATAAAGAACGGCACAAGATTTCCTGGTAATGACCACGTTGGAGCATTTGGTTGTGACAGTTATGATATATCTGGAACAGTAGGCGGCAATGGATCAAAAGGTGCTCTGCACGGATTAACCACGTTCAGCATGGAAGATGCTCCGCCAAATACATTCTTTTTAGAATACATAGCGCGGCCACAGACAGCTGAAATGTTTTTTGAAGATGTACTGATGGCTTTGGTATTTTACGGTATGCCAATACTCGCTGAGAATAACAAACCTCGTTTGTTGTATTATTTAAAAAGAAGGGGCTATAGAGGTTATTCAATGAATAGACCTGATCGTGTTTGGAACAAGTTATCTATAGCTGAAAAAGAAATTGGTGGTATACCAAACTCAAGTGAAGACATTAAGCAAGCACACGCTGCTGCAATAGAATCATATATAGAGAAGTATATCGGGCTAAAAGAGGATGGCACGTATGGTAGCATGTATTTTAACCAAACGTTAAATGACTGGGCGCGATTTGATATAAACAATCGTACGAAGTTTGATGCTGCAATAAGCTCAGGCTTAGCAATAATGGCATGCAACCGTCATTTATACAGACCCGTTGGAGAACGACAAACACAAAAGTTGAATATAAATTTAGGCCGATATGACAATAAAGGCGCAAGATCACAAATAATAGAAAATTATGGCTGAAGCAGTTGTAAAAAGTTATTTCCCTAGTCAAATAGCAAGCGATTTAGAGAAAGTTTCCGAAGAATACGGCTTGAAAGTGGCTAAAGCCATAGAACACGAGTGGTTTAAAAGAGACTCTGGAACTAACAGGTATTATAATAACCAAAATACTTTTCATAAGCGTAGGCTATATGCGCGTGGCGAGCAGTCTGTGCAGAAGTATAAAGATGAATTATCTATTAATGGTGACTTGTCTTATTTGAATTTAGACTGGAAGCCTGTGCCGATCATACCTAAGTTTGTTGATATTGTGGTTAATGGCATGTCAGACCGCGTATTTGATATTAAAGCCTACTCGCAAGACCCATATGGTATGAGCAAACGTACCGCATATATGGAGTCTATCTTGCGTGATATGGAAACAAAAGAGTTAAATAACTATGTACAAGAAACACTTGGCATTAACTTATTTGAGAACCCGCCGGAAGAATTGCCTGATTCAAAAGAAGAATTAGAATTACATATGCAGCTGAGTTATAAGCAGGCCGCAGAGATCGCACAAGAACAAGCATTAAATACAATACTAGAAGGCAACCATTACGATTTAACTCGCCGTAGATTAATGTATGACCTTACCGTATTAGGTATGGCGTGCGTTAAAAATAACTTTTCACATTCGCAAGGTGTTACGGTAGAATACGTAGACCCTGCTGACATTATTTATTCTTATACAGACTCGCCTTATTTTGATGACATATATTATGTTGGTGAAATAAAAACAATACCTGTAAATGAGTTAAAGAAACAATTTCCTAATTTAACAAATGAAGATCTTGAAGAAGTAACTAAGCAAGGTGTGCAGAATACGGATTTCTATCATAGAACGATGGACGAGACCAATAACATCGATGCTAACTCTGTGCAGATATTGTACTTTAACTATAAGACGTACGCTAACGAAGTATATAAAATAAAAGAAACCGGATCTGGTGCATCAAAGATATTAATTAAAGATGATCAGTTTGATCCGCCAATGGACGTATTAGACGGCAACTTTGAAAAAGTATCACGTTCTTTAGAGGTGTTATACGAAGGAGCTTTGGTTCTAGGAACTAATACATTGTTAAAATGGGAGCTTGCTAAAAATATGATGCGCCCAAAAAGTGATTATACTAAAGTAAAAATGAACTATAGTATAGTTGCGCCTAGAATGTATAAAGGACGTATTGAGTCATTAGTAAGTCGTATTGAAGGATTTGCTGATATGATTCAGCTAACGCATCTTAAGCTACAACAAGTGTTATCAAGAATGGTTCCTGATGGTGTTTACCTTGATGCTGACGGCTTAGCTGAAATTGATTTAGGCAATGGAACAAACTATAATCCGCAGGAAGCATTAAATATGTTCTTCCAAACAGGTTCTGTTATTGGTAGATCATTCACTTCTACAGGTGATATGAATCCTGGTAAAATGCCGATTCAAGAATTACAAAGCGGAGCAGGCGGCAATAAGTTAGGAGCGCTAATACAAACGTACAACTATTATCTGCAAATGATTCGTGATGTTACGGGTCCTAATGAAGCACGTGATGGCAGTACTCCTGATAAAAACGCTTTAGTTGGGGTACAGAAGTTAGCTGCAGCAAATTCAAATACCGCAACAAGACACATACTACAAGCCGGCTTATTCTTAACCGCTGAAACCGCGGAGTGTTTAAGTTTGCGCATATCAGATATATTAGAGTATTCACCAACGAGAGAAGCATTCCCACATAGCACCGGGGCGCATAATGGGGCCACGCTTGATGAAATGACAAGCTTGCATCTATATGACTTTGGTATGTTCTTAGAGCTAGCACCAGATGATGAAGAAAAACAATTGCTTGAAAATAATATTCAAATGGCATTATCAGCAGGTCTTATAGAACTAGGTGATGCTATTGATTTAAGAGAGATTAAAAATATCAAGTTAGCCAATCAGTTGCTTAAAATACGTCGTCAGAAGAAATTACAGAACGACCAAGCAATGCAGCAGCAGAATATTCAAGCACAAGCGCAGGCTAATGCGCAAGCTCAGCAAGTTGCTGCTCAGGCTGAAGTGCAGAAAGCGCAAGCGTTGCAGCAGATGGAAATGCAAATGGAGCAAATGAAATCTCAGCTGGGTCAACAAAAGCTAATGCAAGAAGCTGAAGTTAAAAAGCAGTTGATGCAGCTTGAATTCCAAATGAACATGCAGCTTAAAAATATGGAAGCTGAGGTTTACAAAAACAAAGAAGGATTTAAAGAAGATCGCAAAGACGAGCGAGTAGATAAACAAGCTACGCGTCAAAGTGATCTTATTGACCAACGTCAAAATAATACAGGTCCGAAAAATTTTGAGTCAGCAGGCAATGATGTCTTAGGTGGCTTTGACTTAGGTTCCTTCGAACCTAGGTAATATAAATAAGTGTATAATTATATAATATTTTATCATGAACGAAGAAGAAAACAAAGTTGTTGAGGCTGTTGAAGAAACACCTCAGCAAGTAGAAGAAACAACGCCGGTTGTTGAAGAAAAGCCGGATGACGGTGTTATTAGAGTTGACTTAAGAGACTTTAATAAAGAAGAAGCGGCTGAAGAGCCTGTAGCAGAAGAGGCGGAAGAAACACCTGTTGTTGAAGTTACAGAAGAAGAGCCGGCTGCTGAAGCAGAAGCAGAAACAGAATCTGTACTTGAAGAAATTACAGAAGAAGAAGTACAAGAGCAAACTGCTGACCTCAGCAATGAGGTTGAAGAAGCTATAGCTGAGCAACAAGAAAGCGGTATTGAGTTGCCAGAAAACATACAAAAAGTTGTTGATTTTATAAATGACACAGGTGGAACCCTTGAAGATTATGTAAGATTAAACCAAGATTACACACAACTAGCTGAAAATCAATTGCTTTTTGAATATTACAAACAAGCAAAACCACATTTATCAAACGACGAAATTGAATTTTTAATTGAAGACAATTTTCAGTATGATGAAGATATGGATGATGAGCGAGATATCAAGCGAAAGAAATTAGCATTTAAAGAAGAGCTTGCTCAAGCTAAAAATCATTTAGAAAATCAAAAGTCTAAATACTACGAAGAAATTAAGGCTGGATCTAAGTTAACACAAGACCAGCAGAAAGCGGTTGAATTTTTTAATCGCTATAATAAAGAAAACGAGGAAGTCACTCGTGTGGCTGAAAAGCAGAAAAAGACGTTCTTAAAAAGAACTGATGAGGTATTCTCAAATGAATTCAAAGGTTTTGAATATAATGTTGGGGATAAGAGATATCGGTTTAATGTAAAGAATGCCTCTGAAGTGAAGAACACGCAATCGGACATTAATAATTTTGTTAAGAAGTTTCTTGACGAAAAGAACACAATGAAAGATGCTAAGGGATATCACAAATCATTATTTACTGCTATGAATGCCGACGCAATTGCAAACCACTTTTATGAACAAGGGAAAGCTGATGCCATCAAAGATAGTATCGCTAGAGCTAAAAACGTTAGTATGGACCCACGCAAATCGCATGAGCCTGTTACCGACGTTAAGGGATTTAAAGCAAGGGTTGTAAGCGGAGATGACACTTCTCGCTTAAAAGTGAAAATTAGAAAATAATAACAATTTAAAATTTAAACATTATGGCTTTTGCTACTGGGGGCGCTTTTCCTGCGGGACTAACCCCATCACCAACTAAAACGTTGTTCGATAAAAACTATTTGGCTATCGCAGACAACGACTTTAACTTTACTAAACAATTCTTACCTGAAGTGTATGAAAAAGAAGTAGAGCGATACGGAAATCGTTCTATCTCTTCTTTCTTGCGTATGGTAGGAGCTGAAATGCCAATGGCTTCTGACGAAGTTGTATGGACTGAACAAGGACGTCTTCACGTTGCTTATGATGACGCAGTATTCCAAAACGATGCCGCTACTGACAAAACATTGAACATTACAGGACACTCTATCCGCGCTAACCAAACAGTTATTGTTGCTGACGGATATACTACTGTACGTGCATTTGTTAAAGAAGTAGCTACTGACAGCATTGAGGTTTTCCCTTTAGATGCTGACGATTGGAGCAATGCTTTATTGACCGCAACTTCTGTTAAGGTATTCGTTTACGGATCTGAATTTGGAAAAGGTTCAGCTGGAATGCAAGGATCAATTGATGCTGGTTTCCAAAAATTCTCTAACTCACCAATTATCTTAAAAGATAAGTATTCAATCAATGGTTCTGACACTGCTCAGATCGGTTGGGTTGAAGTAACAAGTGAAATGGGAACTTCTGGTTACTTATGGTATCTTAAGTCTGAGCACGAAACTCGTTTACGTTTCGAAGATTATCTTGAAATGAGCATGGTAGAGGCTGAAAAAGCTACTGCTGCTACTGCTATCACTGATGCCGCCGGGGCAACTATCCGTGTTACTGAAGGTCTTTTTGCTGCTATCGAGTCTCGTGGATTAGTTTACAATGACGCTGATTTCGGAGCTGCTTCTGGAGCTGGTATCGCTGAATTTGACACTATCCTTCAAGAGCTTGACAAGCAAGGAGCTATCGAAGAAAACATGCTTTTCTTAGGTCGTGGGACTGCTTTGTCTATCGACAATATGTTGGCTGGTCAAAACGCTTATGGCGCTGACGGTACTTCTTACGGAGTATTTGACAACAGTTCTGATATGGCTCTTAACTTAGGATTCTCTGGATTCCGTCGTGGATCTTACGATTTCTACAAAACAGACTGGAAATATTTGAATGATGCTGCTACACGTGGTCTTACTCAAGATATCGACGGTGTTGTTGTTCCTGCTGGTGTATCTACTGTTTACGATCAAACATTAGGTAAAAACATCCAACGTCCTTTCCTACACATTCGTTACCGTGCTTCTGAAGCAGACGATCGTCGTATGAAGTCTTGGATCACTGGGTCTGTTGGAGGAAACTATACTTCTGACATCGATGAGATGAACGTACACATGCTTTCTGAGCGTTGTCTGTGTGTTCAAGGAGCTAATAACTTTGTATTGTTGAAAGCTACTAGCTAATATTTACCTTAGTAATATTACCCTCGTTGTATTGACGGGGGTAATTATTACTTTTATTAATTTTTTAATTTTATCATATCATGGCAACTAAAAAAACCGGTGCAGCTAAGCCTGCTCCAAAAAAAGAAGTCGCAGTTGAGCAAGAAGCTCCTGTTGAACAAAAAGTATATACTGCTCCTGGGCCAGTTTACGAAGAACCTCAAGCTCCGCAGTGGGAAATAAAAGATAGAACATATTATTTAACTGGAAGAAAGCAACCGCTTATATTTAGAATTCCAGGTAAACATTCAAACAAAAGAAACTTACTTTGGTTTGATAATGAAAAAGGCTATCAAAGAGAATTAAGATATGCCACCAATCAGCGCAGTTGTTTTGCAGATGAGCAAACAGGCCCTGTTACAATGGAACATATCGTATTTAGAAATGGAGCATTAACCGTTCCTAGAGAAAAAGTAGCACTACAGCAGTTATTATCATTGTATCATCCATTTAAAGATAAATTGTATTACGAATTTGATGCAGTTGAAGTAGCTACGGATGAATTAGATATGATTGAATTAGAATTAGATGCGTTGAACTTAGCTCAGTCTTTAGAAATTGACGAGCTAGAAGCGATCTTACGTGTAGAATTCGGTTCAAGAGTAAAAGATATGACATCAAAAGAAATTAAACGTGATGGTCTTATATATGCAAAACGCAAACCAGCAACGTTTATTAGCTTAGCTCAAGATGAAAATGTTCAGCTAAGAAGCTTTGGTGTTAAAGCGGTAGAGCAAGGATTTATTGGATTATCACAAGATCAAAGATATTTCTTATGGCAGTCTACTGGTAGAAAACTATTTACAATTCCATTTGATGAAAATCCATACTCTGCATTAGCAGCTTGGTTTAAAACAGATGAAGGCGTAGAGGTTTTCCAAAATTTAGAAAAACGACTTAAATAGTCACCTTTATAGTGTTGGGCTGCTGTAAAAGGTGGCCCAATTACTATTAATAACAAAACAATATTATGGCAATAAGTGTAGATACCGTATATCAAAGAACGCTTGCAGTATTAAACAAAGAGCAGAGAGGATATCTTACTCCTCAAGAATTTAACTTATTTGCCAACCAGGCACAGCGTGATATTTTTGAACAATACTTCTACGATATCAATCAGTTTAGCCGCATGCACGGTAATGACACTGAGTATTCGGATATGCTGAATATACTTAATGAAAAGATAAGTGAATTTGAAGCAGAAGGAGCTGTTACAAGCGGCACAACCTTGCCGACTGACTTATACCGCTTAGGAACAATAATAGTGTCTTATACGGACCCTATTACATCCGCCACAAAAATTGCCGAAGCAGAGCGGGTCAATAAAAATGAATATTTATTCATTATACAATCACCAATCGCTACACCTACGGTAGAAAGACCTATTTATATTAGAGATACTTCAGGCGTTAAAGTGTACGGGCCAGACCAATTAATTTCTGGTGTTACATGTAATTATATAAAGACACCAACTGATGTAGAATGGAACTACACAATGGTATTAGGCGTAGCTCAATATAACGCATCCACTTCAACTGATTTTCAACTACACGAATCAGAAGAGCCAGAGCTTGTAGAAAAAATACTGGAATTATCAGGGTTATTACTTAAAGACCCAGGCGTATACCAAATCGCTAACCAGGAAGAGATGGAAAGAATTCAACAAGAAAAAGCATAATAGATGGCACTATTCACAGGAACTCAACAAGAATATTACGAAGGCGATAATCTCGGCAACTATCAGTTTATAAATTTAAATGACATTATAACAAACTTTATTGTTGCTTATGTTGGCGAAGATAAAATTATATCTAAAATTAAAAGAACTGACGTTGCTTTCCATGCCCAGCGTGCCATGCAGGAATTAAGTTTTGATACTTTTAAATCTGAAAAGTCTCAAGAAATTGATGTTCCTAATACATTGCAAATGATTTTGCCTCATGACTACGTTAATTATGTTAAAATAACGTGGGTAGATACCTCTGGTATTGAAAGAGTGTTAATGCCAGCGCAAAAAACTAGCAATCCATTGCCATTACTACAAGATAGTAACTACGAATATTTATTTGATGTTGACGGCAATATTATTACGGCTGCCGAATCGGAAACATGGAAAAAGTTTAAAACATCTACAGGGACTAATGAAGAAGATTTATTGGGCGATTTAGCGGAAAATACAGCGTATACTCAGTTATTAGGCGGGCGATATGGTATTGATCCTCAATTTGCACAGTCAAATGGCGTGTTTTTTATTGACCCAATAAAATCAAAAATATTTTTTAGTGCAGATCTGACAGGGCGCACAGTAACTTTAAAATATATTTCTGATGGGTTAGGAACTTTAGAGGAAATGAAAGTACATAAGTTTGCTGAAGAAGCTATGTACAAATTTATTGCTCATGCAATCTTAGCAACCAGAGCAAATACCCAAGAATACATTGTAAATAGATTTAATAAAGAAAAATTTGCAGCTGTTAGACAAGCTAAGTTGCGTATGTCAAATCTTAAATTAGAAGAACTGACGCAAGTAATGCGAGGCAAGTCTAAGCAAATAAAACACTAAGATATGCCAGAATTAAAAAGGTTATTTGTCAAAGGTCGTATGAATAAAGACCTTGACGAGCGATTAGTGCCTAATGGTGAATATAGAGATGCTTTAAATATACAGATAGGTTCATCTGAAGGTAGTGATGTAGGCGCTATTGAGAATATCCTTGGCAATCAAGTTGCAAAACTTAAAAAAGCACAACCCGCTACTTACTGGGAATTAAACACAGAATCTGCTAACTATTATGGGCTTCCATTAGATAGCACATGTATTGGAGCTATTAAAGATGACATTAATGACAAAATATACTGGTTTGTTACTTCATCCACAATAGATTGTATTATAGAATACGAAAATCAATATGGTCAAGTACGTCCTGTACTAGTTGACACTCAAGGTGTATTAAACTTTTCTTCAAATAAGCTTATAACTGCAATTAATATTTTAGAAAATTATTTGTTTTTTACAGATGATAATTCTGAGCCTAAGAAAATTGATGTCACAAAAAATGTTTTTGTTTCACCGGATTTTGTTACGCATAGTTTATATAAAGATCGTGATTTTATTGAGTCTGATATTACTGTAATTAAAAAGTCTCCTTTGAGAGCGCCAGAAATGTCGCTATCTAATTCAAAACGTGGCGGGAATGTTGTTACTACTGCCGTTAAAAACTGGACAGAATCAGGATCAAACTCTGGCGGGTTAAGTGCGGCTTTACCTTTAACAGAAAACACAGACCCTGAGGTTTTTTATACTATTGATTTAGCCACTTCTTGTGATTATCTCGAAGGCGATGTTTTAAATTTAGCTGCAGCATCACTTGAGTCTGACACTACAAACTCAACATATAGAGCAATTGTGCAAGTTGTTGACGTTATAAGCCCTATAGAAGTTTCGGTATCTTTAATTAGTATATCTCCGCAAGTGCCAGATGATGATAATTTTGTATGGCGAGTAACACTTCAGCAAGAAGATCCGCCTTTTGAATTAAAATTCCCTAGATTTGGCTACAGATGGAAATATAATGATAATCAATTTTCTTGTTTTTCTCCTTTTACTGAAGTAGCATTTTTACCAACAGTCTTTGAATATAATGCTAGGAAGGGCTATAATAGCGGGATGGTTAATACCGCACAGCTTATAAATTTATTTGACCCTGCTAAGTATACTAATCAAGCTGATTTTGAGTCAAAAGTTGTTGATCTTATACCTGTGGATGTTGAAAAAATTGAGATACTTTATAAAGAAACAAATAATAGCACTATATATGTTGTAGACGATTTTGTTCCGGCTGATTTAGTGTATTCTACATGGAAAGGTTTTAAAATAACCAGCGATTTAATATATAAAGTTGTACAATCAAATCAAATTTTACGGCCGTGGGACAATGTTCCGCGTCTGGCTAAATCTCAAGAAATTGTAGGCAATAGGGTAGTATATGGTAATTATTTACAAAATTACAATTTAAACACAGACATAAAGATCGCAGGAGCGTCAAGAATTATACAAAAAAACATTAATGAGCACGCTAAGTCGGTAAAATCCGGCAGAGATTATCAAATTGGTGTTGTATTCAAAGATGAATATGGTAGAGAAACACCTGTCTTTACAAATAATGAGGCTGCGGTACAAATAAATAGTGTTAATTCTGCTGATGCAAACACTCTTTCCGTAAAAGGCGTGGGAGCAGCTCCTCAAGGGTTCACACACTATAAATATTTTGTAAAGGATAAAGCTAGTGAATATTACAATATAGCTGCGGAAAGATTGTTCCCTTCAAAAGACGGAGTAACAATGTGGATGTCATTCCCCTCTGTAGAAAGAAATAAACTAGCAGAAGAGGATTATATTATTCTTAAGAAAGGGCACGACTCTAGCTTGCCTGTTATATCAAAAGATAATAAATATAAGATATTAGATATATCAAACGAGGCTCCGGCTGAAATAAAAGAAACTAGAACACTAGAATACACAGCGGAGATAAGCTTTGGTGTTTCGTTTGGTTCTTATACTGTAGCAACTACTAAAACACCAGGGGCTACACCGACTGCTCTATCAGCTACATTTGTAATAGCACAAGAGAACGCAACCGACGGCTTGACCGATGAATTTGTAGCTAAATTAAAACCTGCTACTGTAATAAGATTTACTTCTAATACCGGTAGCTCAAATTTTTATACTGTATCAGGGGTAGAATTTGGAGGTGTAGACGAAGCTGCTAAGGTTTATTTAACAGCAGCATTTGGTCAAGATGTTAACTTTTTATACAAAACAGACGGTACTGATGATTTACGTGTTACAACAACGAATCAAATACAAGTATATAAAGCCAATGTTGATGACAAAAACGCCAAGTTTCAAGGTTTTTTCTTTGCAAAAATAGAAAAAAATGCAACCCTAACTGAAAATGTATTTTCTGATCAGAACCTAATCGGTATAGATTCAGCTACATATTTACCATTTTCAAATTTAAATGCTCCAACAGATAATAATAACGAAAACGGCCAAATAGCAACTGATACTAATTATGGTCCGGCTTTTGACCCAAGCAACAATATATTTTTACAAATGTGGGGAGGAGGAGTTTCGCCACGCAGAGGATATGGTATACCTCATTACAATGGCGGTTTAGACGGAGCTGATAGCGGAAGTGTAAATGATATATTAGGTGAATATAATTTAAATGTACCACCGTTTGCTGACGGCGTAGACGACAAGGAGTGGGATTTTGTAGTTGAAATGTTATTGCTGGATTCTATTGAGCTAAACGAGGGCCTAACGCGAACCCCAGATGAATTGCCATTAAACTATTGGGATTCTGTTAAAACGATAGGTACTAGGCTAAGATTTAGTAACCATGATACAGTATACACCATAACAGACGTAGGTATACATACGCAGCGTGTTGACCCATATGGCGGAGTAACAGTTATTCCTGTTGATACTACTCAAGATTTTTTACAAAGAATATATGTAGAATTAGATAAGCCGCTAGAAAAAACAATTAACCCTAATTTTTTGACTACGGATGGATTTGTTACAATGTCTATCCTAGGATTGCCTGATGGCGTTGACTATACCTCAAGTAATCCTGCGGTATTTGAAACTGAGCCAAAAGATCTTGCTGACCTTAATATATATTACGAAGCAAGCGATGCTTACCCTATAAGTGAATATAATAATAGCAAAATTTTATCTTGGCATAATTGCTTTGCTTTTGGCAATGGAATTGAATCAAATCGCGTTAGAGACGATTTTAACGCTGCTTTTATAGATAAAGGTACAAAAGCTTCTACTGTTTTAGAGGAGCCATATCAAAGCGAAAGAAGGCTAACTGGTCTAATATATTCAGGTATATATAATTCAACGTCTGGTTTAAACAGTCTTAACCAGTTTATACAAGCTGAAAAAATTACAAAAGACTTAAATCCTATATACGGAAGTATTCAAAAGCTACATACCAGGGACACTAATTTGGTTGCCTTATGTGAAGACAAAATACTGCGTATACTTGCGAATAAGGATGCTTTATTTAATGCTGATGGTAATGCAAATGTGACCTCCAATAACAATGTTTTAGGTCAAGCAGTGCCCTTTGCTGGAGAGTTTGGTATATCTAAAAACCCAGAAAGCTTTGCCTCATATGGTTATAGAGCATATTTCTCGGACAAAAAAAGAGGAGTTATGCTAAGATTATCCATGGACGGGCTGACTGATATATCTGGCAAAGGCATGAACGATTTCTTTTATGATAATTTAAAAGCAGCGACGACTGTTCTTGGTAGTTATGATATATATTCGGATTGTTATAATGTAACATTGAATAATACAACTGCATCGTTTAAAGAATCTTTAGATGGATGGCCAACTCGTAAATCTTTTATACCAGAATGGGGTATTTCACTTAATGCTGACTATTATACTATGTCTAATGGTATGTTATGGTCTCACGATAATGAAGAGCGCAATACCTTTTACGAGGGTGCTACAGAAAAATCAAGTGTGCAATTAATATTTAACGATAATCCAAGTAATATTAAAAACTTTAAAACGCTGTCTTATGAAGGAAGCCAAGGGTGGATATCCCCGCTTATAGAGACTGACCAGCAAGACGGCGCAGTAACTACGTTTTTAGATAAAGAAAATATATATTACAACTATATTAGAGGCTTGAATGACACGTGGGACAACAGCGCCCAAACTGGCACGCTAGACTTAAAGCAATTTGCAGCACAGGGCATAGGACAACCATCTAGTATCGAGCCTTACGCCGGAAATACTACATTTACAGTAACAGTTAAAAATGATCCAAATAATTAATTATGGCAGCAATACCTACACCTGAATATTATGTATGCCCAGCAAGCTTTGA
>JAAHTH010002784.1_pt1 | contig 12796 bp, 12 predicted proteins | sample 6116091 | NCBI WGS metagenome assembly JAAHTH01 (sample SAMN13939990, study PRJNA603662) | sponge metagenome | isolation source: marine sponge | host: Mycale hentscheli | place: New Zealand | collected 2006
CCCCCACCTTCCCCCCCCCCCCTCCCCCCTCCCCACCCCCACCCCCCCCCCCTCAACAGTTTTATATCTGTCTATATCATTTTGAGTTTCATCAACTAAGTTTTTGTGTTCTCCAGAAACAAAAATAAAATTATTTAATTTATCACTCCAAATTTTATAGTAAGGATTGTTGTTATCTCCCTTTAATGTTAGTAATCCATAAACTTCAGCACCATTTTCTAAAATAGATCCCAATTGAATATCTTTCATTAATACTGTAGTTCCGTTTTTTAAGTTAACAGGTGTATTTTTGTGAAAGCATACTGCTCTTAATGTTGATCCAATTGGACCTTTATTAATACTCTGTCCAGTCATCATAGCACCTTGAATTAAATACATAAAGGTCATTAAAATTCCAACTAATTTCATGACAGTATCTTTCAACTTTATTACTAAACCTTGAACCTGAATTAAAACATTAACAAACATTCCATAAATATCACCTACCATAGTACTTAAGAATTTCCTGAACATATTAAAAAATTCCCTTATTAAATTTAATCTACCCAAAATCCACTCTCCTAATTGACCTACCATAGATAATACATATTCAATTGGTTCCAAAAAGAAGCCCATTAAATCTTTTTGAATATTTCCAACACAATAGGTGAAATTAGCAATTGGGTCGTGTCCTAAATAACTAGCAAAAGGCATAGTCATAGGATTACATCTATGTTTAGGCCAATCTTCTTCTAATTCTTTCAATCTTAGCATAATAAACCCAGTTAAATGTAAAATTCCAAAAGCAACAATAATTAAAACAACATATGCTATATCTTTAAACTTCATATTAAAATATAATGTTATTTTTATTTTTTATATTTTAATATAATTATCTTCTTCTTTTTTTACTTCTTCTGCGTTTTCTTTTAGATTTTCTGCGTGATTTTCTCTTCTTCTTGCTTTTTCTTTTTTTCTTTTTTCTTTTTCTTCTTGTTTTTCTGCGTTTTCTTCTACCTCCTACTGTAGATTTAGTAGCAGCTGCTTGATCTGGTGTAAGAACCTGTTGATCGAACTCTCCATCAGCACCACCTTGTAAAGTGCTTCCAATCTGTTGCTTAACAGAAGAGTTAGCACTAGAACCTCCCTGAGAGAATTGTGGAACAACAACACCTCCTCCTGATAACTGCTTATTCATATCTACTAGTTCCTGATCTTGTTCTGCCTGATTAGCCATATTACCTTGTAATTTATCAGCAGCACTAGTTGCCGTAACTTGAGGAGCTGGAACTTTCATAGGTGAATATCTACTTCCTCCTCTTCTAACTAAATCTCTAATTTTTAAACGAATCTTATTTCTCATTATATATATACCAAATAAAAATATATAAATACATAAAATAATAGATTAAATATAATGAGTAGTTTTAAGATTGATGATGAAACTCGTCTAAAATTTAACGAGTTGTTAAAGGAAAGTGATGCGTCTGATAATACTGAAAAAATTAGAAAACTTAAACATAGTTTTAAAATTAAAGAACAAGTCTCTATTATGATGGATATTAAAAGAAAATATTCGCGTTTAGATAAAAACACACTAGACAAAATGATTCATACACAGTGTAATTGGTTATTTACACATTACTTTAATTTGTTTAATAAATTAAAAAAAGATGAATTAGATATTCAAATTTTGGGTCAATTTGTAAATGCTCTAAAAGCTGTTGAAGATGGAGATATGGACCAACATGAAGCATCTGTTAGAGTAGGTCAAATTTTAAAAAAATTATATATTGATAGTGCTTTAAAGAAAGATAAAAAGGAAGAAGCAAAGAGAGAACGTCAAAGAAAAAAGAAAAATAACAGAAAGAATAAACTTACTTGGTCTCAGTTTAAAAAACTTAATATAGATGTATAAAATTGATTTAATGAGATACTATTTTATTAAATTTATAACATGAAGCTTTTAATTTGTGAATCACCCGCAAAAACTGATAAGATCGCAAAATATGCTGGAACTGGTTATAAGTGTGTAGCAAGTTTCGGTCATATTAGACAAATAGAAAATGGTTTGAAAAGTCTTGATTATGATAATAATTTTGCCGTGAAATTTTGTGCTATACCAAGTAAAAATAAATATATTTCTCAGTTAAGAAAACATATTAAAAATGCTGATGAAGTAATACTTGCTACAGATGATGACAGAGAAGGAGAAGCTATAGCATGGCATATTTGTAAAATGTTTGGTTTAAATTTATCAACTACTAAAAGAATAATTTTCCACGAAATTACAAAAACAGCTATTCAAAACGCAATTAAACATCCAACTATTGTAAATATGGATACTGTAAACGCACAACTTGCTAGACAAGTCTTAGACCTATTGGTAGGATACACAATTAGTCCTATATTATGGAAACAAATAAGTAGAAAAAGCGAAACAAGTTTAAGTGCGGGAAGATGCCAGACTCCAGCATTAAGATTAGTATACGACCAGCAACAAGAAATTAATAAATCACCAGGAAGAAAAGTATATAATACAGAAGGTAAATTCTTAGGAGAAAGTTATACACTAAATCATAATCATACTAATGAAGATGAAATGGGAGATTTTCTAGAAGAAAGTGCTGAATTCGAGCATAAATATAGTGTAACTAAACCAAAAAATTCCACTAAAATGGCTCCAAAACCATTTACTACATCTACACTACAACAAAAAGCAAGTAACGAATTTGGTTATAGTCCAAAAGTTACTATGAGATTGGCTCAAACCTTATATGAAGGGGGTCACATTACATATATGAGGACTGATAGCGTAAAATATAGTAAGGAATTTACAGATAAAGCTAGTAAATTTATCACTAGTAAGTTTGGAAAAGATTATGTAAGTCCCTATATAAATAGTATTACAATTGGAAAAGAGGCAGAAGAAAAGAAAAAGAAAAAATCTAAGAAGAAGAAGAAAGAAAATAATGCACAGGAAGCACACGAATCTATTCGTCCTACAAAAATAGATGTGGAGAAGTTAGTAGAAAAAGGTAAAATTACGGCAAAAGAAGCAAAGTTATATTATTTAATTTGGAGAAATACTGTTGAGAGTTGTATGGCTCCAGCAAAATATTTGTCTATTACCGCAAAGATTACAGCACCGGAAAAACATTTATATAAACATAGTGAAGAACAAGTAGTATTCCCAGGATGGAAGGCAGTCGCGGGTTTTCAAGAAACTAATAATGTTTATCATACTTTGCTGAAAATAAAGAAAAACCTGGTTGTTGAATATGAAGAAATAATTAGCAAGGTAACATTAAAAGATTTGAAGAAAAATTATACAGAAGCACGATTGGTTCAAATGTTAGAAAAGAAGGGAATTGGTCGTCCGTCTACATTTTCAAGTCTAATTGCTAAGATTCAAGATAGAAATTATGTTAAAAAACAAAATGTTGAAGGAAAGAAAATAAAATGTGTAGATTTTAAATTAGTTGGAGATGAACTTGAAGAAAACGAAAGTGAAAGAGTTTTTGGAAATGAAAAAAATAAATTAGTAATAACTCCTACAGGAATTATGGTTTATGAATTTCTAGAAAAACATTTTGATGATTTATTCAATTATGACTATACTAAAAATATGGAAGATGATTTAGATAAAATTTCAAAGGGAGAAAAAATTTGGCATACATTATGCGATGAATGTAATAACCAAATTAAAACCTTAGCAAAAGAAATTAAGGGAGAAGAAAAAATAACTATTAAAATAGACGATAAACATACATATATGATTGGTAAATATGGACCAGTAATAGCATATAAAGAAGGAGAAAAACTAAAATTTAAATCTGTAAAGAAAAATATTGATATTGAAAAATTAAAACGCGGTGAATATAAGTTGAAAGATATAGTTCAAGCAGCTTATAAAAAGAATGTGTTAGGAAAATATAAAAATGAAGAGGTTATATTGAAGAATGGTAAGTATGGATTATATGTGACTATTGATGGAAAAAATGTGTCTGTAAAAACAGATAAAAGTGAAGATGAGATTACTTTAGAAGATGTTATACCATTCCTATCTGCTCCCAGGCAGTCAAAAAGTTCAATACTAAAACAACTTAATGAAAATATATCAATTAGAAAGGGTAAATATGGACCTTATGTGTTTTATAAAACAGATAAGATGAAAAAACCAAGATTTATAAATATGAAGGGAAAATCAATAGAAGATGTTACCATTTCATGGGTTATGGAACAAATTTAATATAAGTGTGGGATTCTTATAATTTTATTACGTGGTTGTTCTTCACGTAACATATTAAATTCTAATACAAAACTGAAGGGTAAGTTTTTAAAATCTACTAATCGTCCATCATGATAACGAAATTTAAATTCTAATCTATTAATATTTTTTATTGGAGGTTCGCTCATAAAAACATTAGTATTAATAGATGTTCTATTTCCAAGCTCAGTTCCAAAAGGTGTTTGTGTTAATGGAATAATCGCAAAAGCGGAATCACTTTTATGTCCATAATCACAATTATACATAGTATTTGTTCTCTCAGAAAATGGATATATTTCATTAATATTGTTAAATTTTTCCATTTCCATATAAATACAGTCCTCTCCCATTAAATTTACATTATTTGGCGAACTTAAAATACTTACTGTTCTATTAAAATTATTATAAGTAGGATTTGGAGTTACACTTCCTTGTAAATAAAAATTAAATGTGCCTTTTCCAGTTGGTTCGATCCAATTATCACTAGAATTAGTATATAAAATAAGACCGTTTAGTCCAGATAAAAATATATTATTAATTGCGTTACCACAAATATCACGTGGGAAATCTACAGTTCCATCTCCTTCATCATTTAATATAATATCACTATCTAAATTTATATCAAATGTATCATACGGTTGTTTATTAAAACCCATATAATAAGGAAGTCCCCATTTAGTATATTGTGAAAACATATATTTGTTTGGGCTACATTTATCAAAACTGTATTTAATTTCTCTATTGGCTTCAATAGAAAAACTTCCTTCACTTGCCCCAATACTTAAATTATTGGTGGTAGGATTATATAAAACAACTATTGGTTTAAATTGTCTAATAAGATTATTATTCCAAGGTGATATAGAACCAAGATTGTATGGAACTGTAAATGCGGATGGAATTGTAACAACTCCTGTGAAAAATTTTGGTCTTCTGGTTCTTCCCAGAGTATTAACATCTACTGTATTATCGATACCAGTTGCTACGAATTGATGACCAATTGTATTAGCATAAGATTCTATCTGTTCATTTATTTTGTTTTGAATAACATTCGCCAGATTGTCTGGACTATATGCTCCTTCAGGTAAGGTTATAATTCTATTTTTTAAAATAAAACAAATTTTAAATCTTCCAGTCCAATCATCTTCTGGAACAGGTCCATCTTTCTGCCATTCATCTATAAATACAGGCCATACGGTTGATGGACTGGTATTACGAAATGGAAGTAGTGGTTTATTCGATATCCATTCGTTAGCAGGATTTTCATAAAATACATCAACTGTCTTAGGCAGTCCTAAGGAACCAAAATTAGGTTCTGGTTCTGTTAAAGTGGGATGAGGTGGAGCTGAAAAAGTTGTTTGTGTAGTATAAATCATTCCTCTTTCATTATTATTCCAATCTGTATTAATCTGTCCACTAGTAAAGTAATTTTCACTTGGATCAACTGTTACACCAGCTCCGGTTGATCTAAAGGGGCGAATAATTCCAGGAAATAATTGTTCCAATACACACTGGAACATACCTAATCTAAAATCGGCACCTCCGGTTGCTACTACTCCGCCTGGGTTTGGTGTTCCGCCAGCTTGAAGGTCATTTTGTGATATAGTAGGCGGTCCTTTTGGTATAGCGCTAGCATCAAACATGTATTCTCTTTGGTAAGAATAAGCTAATTTTGTATTTTGATAAGAAGTTGAAATATTATAACAATTATTAGGAAATGCGTAACTTACCAAACGAACAGACTCAACATTAGTCATAGATTCTCCAATATCTATTGAAAAATGGTTACTATTGGGAAATTGTGTATAATCTCTATCCTCAGAGTGAATAGCTAAATTTTTTTTTTCCAATACGTATGTTTGTTGTCTTTGAATTAAAGGGTGATTTCTATGTGTATTAAAAGTGTTAGCCATCTTTCTATAAAAAAATACTATATTTTTTTTAAATTGACGTAATATATAAATGTCTGGTTTTAAATCTTGGAATAATCAAAATTCTAATGTATCAGGTAATAGTGAAGGGTCTAATAATAACAACCGTTCAAGTGGAAAACAACAGTGGGACGAATCACCTAATACTTTATCAACCGAAAAAAACGTTGCGAGTCAACTTGATATGTATTGTAGGAGACTTTACCAATCTAGTGATATACTTTTAAAAAATAATGTTAAAAATTTATCAAATGAGGAAAATAAACATTTAGATAATTTGAAAAAATTAATTCCTAAATCATATAATTTTGAAAATGATAATAAAGCATCATTTGGATTAATAGCGCAAGAAGTTGAAGGAATTTTTCCTAATTTGGTAACTACAAATAATAATGGAATAAAAAATATAGATTACAGTCAATTAATTCCTTTATTACTTTTACAAACTAACACTCTGGAGAGAAAAATAGAAGAATTAAAAAATAATAACTAAATATATATAACAATATGCCTAATAAAAGTAAATTTAGAAAAAATAGAAAACTAAAAAGCAAGATGAAAGGAGGTGAAGCTTCAGGATCAGAACCAAAAGTTCCACCACTTCCAACAGAAAATGATATGATTCCAGTCGCAAAAGCTACACCCGTAAGGCAACAAACAGGAAGTGCTAAAAGTGATTACGGAGCTTTAAATATGAAATATTTTATATTTGCTATTTCCGCAGTAGGACTAATGGGTATAGCATGGTTATTCTTAACTAGATCTATGATAAGACATGAATATAGCGAAGCTTTAAGTTATTCACTTGTTGCTTTAGCAATATTTTTTTCATTTTTTATGGTTATGTTTGCTGGATTAAAATCGATGTCGGTTGGAGGAGGTGGAATAATGGACGGATTTAAATATATATTTAAAGTCGTTCTATATTGTATTACTTCATGCTTACCCGCTATATTAATTACAACCCAGTTAGGATTTTTAATTTACATTTGCTATAAACACGCGGACTTTTTATATAGTAGTACAAATATACCAGCTTTATTTAGCACTTTCAATAAATTAGCAGCAGTTATGGTTTTAGGACAAAGTTTTGTATGGTATAAACAAGTATCAAAAATCGTTTTAGGTAATAAAGAATCTAGCAATCCTGCGTTAGTTCCAGGATTTATACTAGCATCAATTATTAGTGGAATTGCTATTTCTCAAATGTTTATCATATTAGAATATCTTAAAACTGATTGTTAATGATAAAAAATCTAAATGTTAAACCAAAACTATTATTATCATTTGAAGACCATATACCTGATATTTTAAGTAAAAATCTTAAGTTTGTGTATTATTTATATATTATTTTATCATTTTGTGTATATATTTTTTTAAAACTATTATTAATTTGTTTGTGTTTTTTTGTATTTTTTTTTGTCTCCTTTTGTTGATTTAATTTTATAAATTCATTATTAATTATTTTGTTTATTCTTTTACTCTTAGTTTTATTATTATTATTATTAAACTTATTTTATATTAATCTTTTAATTGATTTTATATACGTTATCATAGTTTGGTTTTCTTTATTATTCTCAAAAACGCATTTAATTTTATTAAAATATTTTTCTATTCTAACGTTTTTAAGATTAAAATAAATAAATATTCCATTTGTAGAACAATATTCATTACTCCAAATTAATCTGTAGAAATCACTCTCATTCATCACATTATTCTTTGTCTTATCTGAAATAATAATATTATGTGGATCAAACTCATTTGTTTTTATAGCTAAATTCATATTACATTATAATATTGAATTATTTTTAAACCAATATTATAACAAGTATTATGGTATATTTTCTTGAAATAAAAAATATAAAAATGCTATAGTTTCCATAGGCAAATCTTTATCACTTTTACTTTCTATTGTTTCTAATACATTAATAGCATGATCTAAGGTTAAATTATAAATTCTTAATTTTTCATTTATATGTTGTTTCCAAAGCTTACATACGTTTGTATATTTGTCCTTTTTTTCATCTATTAATTCCAATAATTTTTTATATTTTGTATCCATTACATAAAAATATATAAAAAGTGTTAAGTATTAAATAGAGCTTAATATTTTATATAAATGAAGTATCAATCTAGTAAATTTGAAGAATACATTCAAAATTGTAACAAATTTAATATGCATAAGGAAATCATTCCGTTATTAGAAAATGTTAGCAAAAATGTAAAGAATACCAATAATTTGATTTTATATGGACCTTCTGGAACTGGTAAATATACACAAGCATTAAAATATATAAAAAACTTTAGCCCTACTGACCTGAGATTTGAAAGAAAAATGAATTTTAATTTTGACTCTAAAACTGATTTTATATTTAAAATAAGCGATATTCATTTTGAAATAGACATGTCTTTATTGGGATGTAAAGCTAAATTAGTGTTTAATGATCTATATTATCATATATTAGACGTGTTATCCAGTAGACCAAACGGTTCCGGAATATTATTATGTAAAAACTTTCATACAATTCATAGCGAATTACTAGAAATTTTTTATAGTTATATGCAAACTTTAAAACATAAAAATTTAAATTTAGTATATGTTATACTAACTGAAAGTGTTAGTTTTATACCTAGTAATATATTAAATCGCTGCATGGTTGTTCCTATAAAAAGACCAACAAAGAGTAATTATATAAAAGCAACTAATAAATCAAAATTCAATAATCAAGAACTTTCAAGTATAACGAATATAAAAAATCTTAAATCGAAAATATACAATTTAAATAACTTGGATAAAAAAATTGTAGATACCATTTATGATTATATTATTTATTTTCAAACCATAAAGTTTTTAGAATTAAGAGATAAATTGTATGAAATATTTATTTATAATTTGGACGTTCATAAATTTACTTATAATATTATTCAAAAACTAATTATTACAGGTTATTTAAAGGAACAACATATTGATAATATATTTACAAAGTTGTATAATTTTTTGAAACTGTATAATAATAATTATAGACCAATTTATCACTTAGAAAGATTCATCTTTTATTTATGTATAGAAGTTCATGGATTACAGCAAAGCATGTAGTGTATTAAATTTATGTGAAAAACATACATACGATATGAGGAAAAAGGCATACTATAAAATGGCTCTCAAATTTCATCCAGATAAATATAAAGAAGATAATGGAGAGAAATTTAAAGAAGTGAAGGATGCCTTTGACTTGTTAAATGGAACAGATAGAAAAAATCCAGATAGTTTGGATGAAAATATTGAATATACTGAGTTAATCAGGATTGTTGTAAAATATTTCTCTCCAGAACAAAATTGGGATAATTTATTTATGGATACTTCCATAACTGGAATCTTTAAAGATTGCTCTAGACTCTCAGTTGAAATTTTTAAGAAATTGTCTAAGGAAAAATCTATACAAGTATATAAGTTTTTAAATGATTATGGGTTGGTAGATAAAGAATTATTGGAAAGATATAAGGCAATATTACAAAGGAAATGTCTAGGAGACAATATTATATTACTTAATCCTGACCTTGATGATTTATTTAATGATAGTATTTATAAATTAATGTTTGAAGAAAAAGAATATTATATTCCGTTGTGGCATCACGAACTACATTTTTCTCTCCATGATAAAGATTTAATAGTTCAGTGTGATCCAGAAATTCCAAAAAACTGTTGGATTGATGATAGAAACAATATGTACTTCTTGTCTAAAATAAATATTACTGACTTGTTTCATAATGGTTATTATTAAGTTAATATTTGTAATAACAAAACAATAAAAATAATGAGTCATGAATTAAAAATAACCAAAGAAAAACAGGTTATTATTAAACGAAATGAAGGTATATTAAAGATTAATGATACTCATACATATGATACAACTCTAAGAGGTGATATTTATTTGGAATGTATTTTAACTGATCCTTATAGTAGAGTTATAACTAACTAATTATATTTTTGGCTTTCAAGAAATTAATAATTGTATTTCTTGTAAACCAACTTATTTTATCATGTGCCAATATTAAGTAAATTTTATTCCGTCCAAATCTTGCTATTTGACGCCTTGATTCTGCGCTATATTTCAGTCTAAGATGATCGCAATTTTTAAGCGTCCATAATTCTTCTAGTGTCTTAAAATTTTCATAGTTATTACATATACAATCAACAGGATAAGGAATTTTATAACTCAATGGATTATGATAATCTCTATGTATTTCATGTATGTTCTCTGAAAATATATTGTGCACCGCCTTAATCACTTTATCTCTTCTTCTTTGTTGTTGTGATAAACATGCTCCATTACAACATGCCAAGCTTCTTTTCAACCTTGGCGGACCGTATGAAGGATATCTATTGCTGAAAGTATTTGTAATTTTACATTCAGCCAAAGGTTTAAATCCATAATAGCCTGATCTTTTTCTCCAAAATCTCTGGATTTTTGTAACAGCATTTCTATAGTGGTCGTTTGATGGTTTTATAAATATTTGAATAACTATATGAATAGCAAGTAGTTTTTGATCGTCGCTGAGAGTTTGTTGATTCATCGTTGGTTCTATATTATATTTACTAATAAACTTTTATTCAATTTTCTATTATTTATAATGTATTTAAAAACTTGGTAATAATGTATTTAAAAATGGAGATCAGTAAGACTTTATTAGCAAAGAAAATAAAAAATGATAGACTATCAAAGAATCTACCGGTTTATGATGGCGGTTTGGGAGAAAATCCTCTTCCTCAACCAAAATGTATGATAGAAGAATTAAGGAAACATGCTGATAAAAAAGAATATACTTCTGCTACAGGTATAAATGAGCTACAAGAAATACTAGGAAAAAATCTTATAGTAGGTAATGGGTTGAAACCTTTACTTTTTCTAGCTCAATTAGCATTCTCTAAGTTATATAGTAATGGAATAATACTATATTTTACACCATATTGGGTATCATATAAGGAGCAAAGTAAAATATTAAATATTAGAACAATAGAGATTCCAAATGAAAATTATAAAGTAACTCCTGAATTATTAGAAATGACAATAAAACATGTAACTGTTCCTCATATGATAATATTTAATAATCCCAATAATCCATCAGGTCTTATTTATACAAATGATGAAGTAGCAGAATTGTGTATTATTTTTAAAAAGTATAATAGTATTGTATTATCTGATGAAATATATAATTATTTAGGTCATAATTGGACTAAAATACATAGTCCATATGTATATTATGATAATGTAATAGTAGGTAATAGTTTATCAAAAAATTTTGCAAGTGGAGGTTACAGATTTGGATGGTTAAAATTTCCAGATGAGTTAAATTATTTAAATAATTTATATGATATGTGTAAAATATTAGCATCAAGTATTTATTCATGTCCATCATTAGTATTTCAATATGTTGCTTGTAAAGCATTAGCAAAACCTCCTAATAAAGAAATTGTAGATAGCATAAAATTTCAAAAAATGATGTATAGTTCAGTATCTGATTACTGTAAAGGGAAATTTAAAATTATGAATTTAATATACACGGATTCTAACGCTGCTTGGTATTTTCTATTAGATTTTATCAATTGGGAATCTAAACTAGAGAAAATTGGTATTCACACATCAGATCAATTAAATAAACATCTAGCTGAAATGTTAGGATTTATAACAGTATCCGGTTCAGCATTTGGTATAAAGAAGCAGTTAGTATTACGTTATTCATATGTTGATATAAAAAATATAGATGTAGAACAAAATAATTGTGACTATAGTAATATAGTTACTGGATTAGAAGTATTACATGATTGGTTGTTAAGTATTTGAATATTATAAAACAATAAAAAATTTTATAATATTGGTTGCTGGTTCCATTTGTTTTCGTATTTAAGCTTTGATCTTGCTGTATGAAACCAATTGTATTATTATTATTTTATTTAAGCTTTACTCACCTTCTTCTTGCGTCGCACAACCTTCTTCTTCTTCTTAGGCTCCTCTACTACTGGTGCTGCTACTTGCTCCTCCTCCTCTTCATCATCATCTTCACTATCCTGTGCTGCTGTGTAACTGGTAGTCTCATTCTCTACTTGCTCTGCGTATGCCTTCTCAGCATCATCAATAGCCTTAAGAACTGTGCTCTCTGTATCGCGAGTGCTTACATAATTTACTCCTGAACCAACCATATTATGTGAGCGTCGCACATTAAGTTGGATTACTCGCGTGCTTACTCCAAAACTACCACTTACGAAATACATCGAACCAACTTGAAGGATTCCCTTAACAAAAGGACGATCACTCTTCTTAATAAGGTCTAGAGGACTCTTAGCATCAGCACCTTCTCCCTGAGGTAGTGCTACCGTAGTTCCATCCTCACCAGTTTTACGACTTACTAGATACTCTGGCTTTCCATTCATATCATAAATCTCACACTTATAAGGGACATCATCTCCCTCGCGATACTGAAACTTAACCTTATGAGAAGGACCATACTTATCATTTTGGCGAACAAAAGCATTCATTAGCTCCTCTAGAATCTCAGCACTCTTGACCTTTCCAAATAGCTGTTCGCTATGCTCTTGTGCGTAATTCTTAATAGCTCGCTC
>JAAHTH010002785.1_pt1 | contig 12790 bp, 15 predicted proteins | sample 6116091 | NCBI WGS metagenome assembly JAAHTH01 (sample SAMN13939990, study PRJNA603662) | sponge metagenome | isolation source: marine sponge | host: Mycale hentscheli | place: New Zealand | collected 2006
AAAAAAAAAAAATATAATATTAAAAAAATAAAAAAAAAAAAGTTGAAAAAAAAGTTGAAAAAAAAAAGTATGATAAAGATTACTTTACAATAGATTTTAGTTTATAAGTCATCTGATGATTCCTCCTCCTCCTCTTCATCATCTGAGCTTATAAACTCTATATCATCATCAAATTTTGATTTTATAAACTCAATAATGATTTTTTTATAAAGTTGAAATCCTCTCGCTCTTTTACTTCTTTTATATTCTATTCCTTCAATAGGTTCTAACATAGCTTTAAAAGTTTTAGAATTAATTGTATATTCTTTATAACCATTGTCAAGTAAAAAATGTTGATAATCTTTTAAAAGTTCTACTCCAGTATAAAAACTTTTTTCTTTTTTTTGTGTTACTATAAATTCTTCTAACCATTCATAAACTAAAGGTCTATTAAATTGAGCCATTTCTTTTAAAAATTCAGTTTTTGGCATATTTTTAGCTGGATGATAATTACCAATATCAAGTTTTTTGAAAAAACTTAAAATAGATTTTAATCCATTTTCATTTTTTAATAGATTACCTAATTTTTTATAATAATTTTTAGGCATAATTTTAAGAATTTTTAAAATAAAAAATCTTCTTGATGTATCCCTAATTTTAATTGGATTATCATTATTAGTTGAAAAGAAAATTCTAAGATAATTTGTATATTTCATATTGTCTTTGTATAGTTCTCTAATATTAATATGAGATGCTGTAATTAAATTTTTAATATCATCAATATATTGATATCCATCTTTTGATTTAATCTCATCAAATTGTAGTAAAATCTTTTTTTTCATAGCACCATTAGAAGAACCAAAAATAGACCTTTTAATATCAGTTGGGGCAACTCTTAAACAATATTCTTCACCTAAAATAGCTTGTAATACATCTATAAATAAATCTTTCCCTGTTCCTTCAATACTCTTAAATAATACCGCTACTTCTGCTCTTTCTTCTGGTTTTTGAAATAAATGAGCTATGTAATATACTAAATATGTAAAATATTCTTCATTTTCATTACATAAAAATTTAATATGTTTTAAATATGTATTTACTGCTTCCTGGTCAAATTCATCATATTCATCATCTAATTTAAATCCTTCAAATTCATTGAATGTATTAGGAATAGGTTCAAAAGTTGGAACCCAATCAATAAAATTAAATTTTCTACGATTTCTATCTTTTAACCATTTTGTAAAAAATCCAACACTTTTTGAACCATATTTTCCCTCAATCTCATAATCATATTCAGCTACAATATCAACAAAATTCTTTTTATTATAACCTATCCATTTATCCTCAATTTTTTTAAAAAATTGATTACATGTAATAATATGAAAATGTTCTTTTTCAAATTCTTCTTTTTTAATTTCATATACATGATTAGATTTTTTATCACCTGATAACCTGTTTTGAGCTTCAATATATTTATCAAAATTATCTTCTTTCAACCAAATTAAAAATGAATAAAATTTATATACTATTTTAGTATTAAAACTTTTAAATTTTCTATCGAATTTATCACTGTATAATAATTGTTTATCTTTTGGTCTGGTAGATTTACTTGAAAACATTTTAAATAATTGTAGGGCTTGTTCAAGTGGATAAAACCATTTTAACCAAGAACCAATTTGAAACCAGTTTTCATAATCTTCATATCTTTTATGGGATAAACTATTGAAAACAAAATAAATTATGTCGTCTGAAAGTTTAGGTTTAGGTCTATCAATAGATATATTTTTAGTGATAATATTTTGATTTTGTCTCAAATCTGTTTTGGCTTCTTCAGGTGTTATATCATATAATCCCCATAAATCGGAAATATCTAGATTTTCAATTTTTTCAAAATTTCCTAGAACTTTTTGATTCGCCCATAAATATGAACCTTGACAAGTAAGAACATCAATTTTTTTGACAACTGTTCGACATCGATTTAATTTTAATTTATTTTTATTAGTAATAACACAAAAAAAATGAGGTAGTTTTTTGTTTTTTGATAAAGCATAAAAATATTTTTTTTTCAATGAATCACAATTTAAATCAACATCATCTACATCCACACAATGTATTTTAGATGTGTCATAAGCGATTTCATCTGTAGGATATTTTTTAGTTTTATCTACTACTTTTTTTATCCATGTTTCTTTATTTTGATATTTTTCATAAATTTTATGATATTTACCATCTTTAAAAGATACAGGGTCAAAAGTTGAACAGTAAGGCTTATCATATTTATTTTGTCCTTTAGTATCCCAATATGTAAGATTTTTATTATTTTGACATCTACTCACATATCCCCAAGCTATATTGTGTTCATTAAGAAATTCTATAATATTTTTCTCCATTATATTATTTGTAATATTATTATTTGACATTTTATTATATCAATATTTATCATCAAGTCTTTAAGTGATTTTATGATAAATATTTATTTTACGATAAATTTATTTTACTATAAATTAATATTGTATCCCTACGTTACCTTGACCAACAAAACTACCAGTTAAATTAGATGATGTCTGGTCAGGTTGGGAAGTTTTAATATTAGTTGGCATGTCTGGTTCCTCTGTAGAAAAAGGATTTTTTAAATTTTGTTGGAATTCATGATAACTTTGGCCACCTGAAACTAATTTACCAAATTGTCCAATGTCAGACCCAATATCAGGGAAAAATTTAGGATGAGCTTGTAAATATTTTACACCACCATATATAGCAGTGCCTACTCCAACAGCTGCGGCTATACCCCCTACAACTTCACCAACACCTGGAACTGCTAGGGCGGCTTCACCACCAGCCGCTAGTCCTTCTTCTACCCCAGCATCAATACCTAAATCCGCTCCTATATCTTCTCCTACTCCTTCTTCTGGTGTTGGATATTTTTCAGGTTCAAAATCTTGAGATTTTCTCAAAGCTTTTTGAGCTGCTTCTGAAAATTCAGACGTTGCGTCCTCATCTTGTTCAAATTTTGGTATTTTATATCCACCTTTTGTTATAAATCCTTCTTCTTCTGGTGGTTCTGGTATTTGTGGTTGTGCTTCTTGTGTTTGTCCTGTTATTGTTTGAAAATCTTTATATTCTTGACTACCTTCAGCATACATACTACCTGATTTATGAGCATCTATTAAAGTTTGTTCATAATTGCTCATTTCTTCTTCTGGTGGCGCTGGTTCTGGGTTATCATACGTTCCTTTAGCATAATCATGTCCTGGAGGTGGTATAAATTCTTCTGGTTCATCATAAAATTCTTCTGGTTCTGGTTCCCTAATACTTCTTCTACTAAATAATTGATTTTTAGTTGCTTCTGAAACTGCTTCATTTTCTGCTTTTTGAGCTGCCATTGTTTCAAATGGGTCTTCAGGATTTAAAGAACTTTTTATACTTTGATAACTATCATTAATATCACTTTTAATTTTTTGTAAACTTCCTTTAAAATCTTCTAATTTACCCCCTATTCTTTGAAATAAAGAAGGTTTTGATAAATATTCAATATTTTCATCACCTCCGAATAAAGGTTGTTCACCGCCTATACGTTGGGCTTCTCCTGTATCAGTTCTTGAATATAATTCTTTATAGGGGTCAAATTCTTCTCCTAATTCTGGGACTTTAGATGGCTGGTCTAAAAATCCCTTAAATGCTTCCTCTTCCTGGTCATCGTTATCCCAATCTCCAAAAAAATCTTTGTCTTCTCTTGTTAGTTCTGTTTCATCAGGTTTTCCGAACAATTCTTGACCTGTTGCCTCTTGGTCATAATTATCGATATAATCTCTAGGGGCTGGCGCTTTACTTATATCAATAGGTTCTTCTTCCTCTGGTTCATCAAATATACTTAAATCTTCTTGTTTTGATTCTGGTTCATCTAATCTTACCATAGTTGGTTGATTTTCATATTCATCTAAACCAGGTTTTTTATAAAGTTCATCTTCTCTAACTCGAGTCCCCATATCAACTTTAGTCCCCTCCATATTTTTTGTTTTTTTAAAATCCTCTATTTCAGCTTGTTCTGCTGTTGGAACGTCATCAAATTCTTTTAATTTTTTTAATCTTGCTTTTCTTTTAGTTTTCCAGAAGTCATAACCACCTTTAGCAAGTGTTGCTCCTGTTGATATAATAGTTTCAATTTTACTTTCTCGGGCTGCGGCATCCATTCTTTTTGATAATGTGTCCACAGTGTCCATATTTTGTTGGGCGTATTCTTTCATTAAATCTCTTGTATATTTCGCATTAGCTCGACTTCTTAATTCTGATAATTCATCAGCTAGTCCGCTCCTATTACGAATAAATTGATAATTAGACATATAATATATATAATAAAATTTATAAAATAAAATATTTACTTAAAAATGATTTATTGTAAATTTTTCTATAGTTTCTCTATTATTTTTTAATTTTTCTTGAGTTACTCCTGAATCATTTATAATTTCCAAAACTCCTAATTTATAATTATAAGTTCCAATTGATTTATCAGTATCTCTACAATACGTTCCCTGATTTTGTCCAGTTGGTTGTAAATAATATTTTTTTGAATTAATTTCTAATATTTGTATATAAGGTTTTTTATTAAAATAATTTACATCAAAATTTGAGGTAAATTTTGGGATAAATAAAGAATTTTGAACAATGTCAGCTTGACTACTCCATGCTCCATTAGTAGACATAATAGTTATATAATATATTAATTATATAAATATTTAATATAATATAATTTTTTAAAACATTTATGAACTAAATTGATGCTTTTGAGTGTATGAACTCCCACTATCTGAAGAAACAGATAATGCCAGATTACCAGAACTCAATGAGAATTTCCATCTATTGGAACCAGTTCCGATAACTAATTCAACACCATTAACAGCACTTGAAGCGGTTAAAGTAGCACAACCAAGAGCGTTAAAACCATCTAAATCAGAAGATGCGTCAGCTTTTAAAAGAGATGAAGCAGTAACAGCACCGTCTGTAGTTCCATTTAAACTGTTGATTTTAGCATCTGTAACAGCATTAGAACCAAGTTTAGCAGCAACAACAGCTCCAGAACCGATTTTATCAGCTGTTACAGCGGCATCATCAATCATAGATTCTTCAACAGCGTTGGCTGCTATAGTAAAAGCTCCTGATGAATCACAAGTTACATCACCACTTACGGCGGCTGCGTTAAAATCACTACCATCACTGACTAAAATTTCACCAGCATTATGAGAACTGGGAAGTTCAGCAATTTGAGATTTAATATTGGCAATAGTTGCTTTTTTTACACTAAGTCCGACAGAGTCATAAATTAATACTGAGTCCGCATCAGCTGGACTTGCTTTATTTGTAGCTCCATTAATATCAATTAACGTGGCGTCAATATCTGTCCCATCTGTTAAAATGGTTGTGTTATCTTGTCCAACTGGGGGCATTTTAATAGTATAATTAGAAGATGTAGAATCAATACTTAATTGAGCGTAGTTAGTATCACTACCATTGTATAAACGTAAATCGTTCATATTTGCTCTTTTTACATTAAATTCACCGAATCCTGAATGGTCGACCGACATATTATATATATTATAAATATATATAATAAATTTTCATTCATTTTTTTTTATTCAATTAATTTTAAACTTTTTTTTATAAATTCCACTATCTAAAATTTCTACTGACATTTCATCATCATCTACATATAATCTTACATTTTCATTTAAATATACATAATTAAAAGTAGGATGTCTAAAAATCAAAGTTCTTGGGGCGATAAATTCTGCGTAACTTTCTAAACTCCCACCATCTGTTAAATAATATTCATGTGTATAATCTTCACCTGTAACTTCCTTTAAGTATCTAACATCACCATTAGATATAGTAACTGTATAAGTATATCCATTACTACCGCTATAATTTGAAAAAACAGCTGTTGTCCCATCTGGTAAATCCCAATTTTGAGATGTTAAATTTAATGATGGAGCATTTAAAATGTCGGTAAATTCAGCACTTGAAAAATTTATTATTTCTCTTCTATTTGTATGTGTAACTGTTTGAGGTATATTCCGAATTTGAATATGATTTTGTCCGTAATTACTCATTTATATATATTATATCTCTATATTTTTATCTTTTGTATCTTCCTCAAATGTAGATTCACCAAAAATAGATTTTTTAGGAAACATATCAGTTGGATAGACTAACTCTGACCATGATTTATAAATAACAGGTTCTTTATATATACTATTTCCATCTATATAAATATTACATGATTGATACTGTTCAGATAAACAATAATCTAAAATATCCTCCATTTGTTGTTTTCCACCAAACATCCCCTCATAAGTCTCAATAATTTTTTGTTTTTGTTCACCTGCTACCCTAAATACGACTATAACATTTAAACAAGTTCTAACAGGTGTAGGCAATCCCCCATAACCGAACAATTTCTGGCTGCTTATAATACAACAGCCGTTTGTATGTTTTCCACGTAACCAGTGACGATGAGAACCCCCCATTCTTCCCATATATACTGAACGTTCAAATTTTTTTCCTAATGATAAAGCATCATCTATAACTATACATAGATTTTCTCTTTGGTCTTCTTCAATTGTTAGATGATTTTTAATTACACTTTTTATTAGATTATCATCAAAATAATCATAACTGTTATGTTCTCCGTAATATTCTATTAGTTTTTTCATTGTTTTGTCTGTTTTGAGACTGGCTCCAATAAAAATTATTTTATTATATAATCCTCTTGTAAATTGACTACTTCCAAGAACTGATAATAAAGATGTAGTTTTCCCACTTCTGGGTAAACCTACAAAAGCACAAAAACAAGATTGATTAAAAGGTAATCGAGGGTCAATGGGTCTTGTTGGTTTAGGGTCTAATTGTTTTTTAGGTGGACGAATTGTTAAATCGAAATTCATTTATATTATATATAATTATATTATATTTTATATAATTTTTTTCTAAACTATATTAATGAGAAATTCTGAATTAATTTCAAAAAATTATATGTATGTATATGTCCCAAGAGATAAAATATTCAATGAAACCAAAAAACGAAAACATCGCAATAAAAACTTTAGAAAAATATTTTACTACGTCAATAAAAGACAATACCATTTTAATAATGAAAATATAAAAGAAATTGATATAACAGGTAAAACTGAATTACAATTTAATGTTATATATAAACATATTTATAAAAGTAAAACAAATAAATATTTTGATATATATTACAAATTAAAAGATGAGTATAAAGACTGTGAGGAAATCTATATAGAAAAACAAAACGCTAAACCTAGAATATCATATGATGATAATATTAAATCTAAATTTAAATTTGATATTTATGACGATAAAAAAAAATCAATGAAAGAAAAATTGACAATTCGATTTGATTAATTATTATCTCATTATATATTAGATGATGAAATCCGAAAGCGAGAAAAAGAAATATTTAGAAGATTCATATGATAAATATCATAATTCAATTACTAAATCAGAATTAATACGGACAGCAATGTATCTTAGAAAAAAAAATTGTTGTTTTTGTGTTACTAAAACAGATAAAATAGTAGCTTATCACTATTTAATGAAAAAATGGTTATTTAAGGTTCATACTCAACTTTGTGATTTCAATTCTATTGAACCTCAACCTATACCAATAGCCAAATATCCATAAAATTTTATTTAGTTAAACTAATATAATAATAATATAAATATAATATATATATAAAATGAGTTTTAAAATTAATTCAAGAATGCCTTCTTCAAATGTTTCATATATTCATTCTGAAAAAATACGCCCTATTCAATCTCAAGATGTTAGAGACGGTTCAGGGTCTTGTTATTTTAAATTCCGTAATATTGGAACACTTGATATGGATACCTCAATTAGAATCCCTGTTACTTCAACTTCAACCGCCAATAGATTCCTCCCTTTAAACATTGGTATTGGTGCCATAATACAATCTGCTACATTACGCTCAAATGGTGGTGTAGTAATTCTCCAAAATCATAATTTTCCTACATGGTGTAATATTAAAAATAGTATGACAGACGTAAGTAAAAAAAAAAGGGTTGTTACTGGTAAACATGGATTTATAGCAACTTACAAACCATCAAGAACAGGAGATTTAAACGATAATGATATGCCTTTAGGTAAAATTGGTCTTGATTTAGAACAAGCATACACAATCGTGGCAGCTGATGGAACAGGTGAACAACAAGGTTATTTATCTAATGCTGGTTCATCTTATAATAATTATTTAGTTACTGATTCAACCGATACTACTTTACAAGCTGTAGTAAGTCTTCATGATTTATTCCCATATGCCAGAAATATTACTTCTGGTTTACCATTAGATTTAATTGATGATGAAGTATCTTTAGTTTTAGAATTTACCAGAAATGATACAGGTAATAGAACATCAAGACTTTGTCCAAGAAATGACCAAACAGCTGGTAACTATTATTGTGATGTAGATTTACCTAATGTTGAAATGCTTGTTGATTATATTGTATATAAAGACCAATCAGCAACAAGTAAAGAAATATTCTCACCAATGGGGAAAATGCTCCATTATTCAGACCTTAACTGGTCTTCTTTTAGTATGCCTGGTATGACAGCAACACAAGCTCCACCCGCAAGAAATAGAAAAACTTATCAATTTAATTTATCAATGGCTAATGCCAGTTTAAGACAAATGTATTTTAGTTTTAATCCTGAACCATCCGCAGACCTAGCGGCAAATGGTGGAGTTAGACAATATACCACAAAACATCCTTTATTTGGTTTATATAGTTCAGTTCATCCATCCGCTATGGCTGATGGTTTCAGAATGAATGTCAGAGTTAATCAGCAATTATTATATCAAGAACATTTACAAAATAGTGCTCAATACATTACAGAATTAGAGGACGCATACGGAAATAAATTACATATGCCTCAATCAACGTATGATAATTTGACAGTAGCTGCTTATGAAGGTTGTGTTGATGCTGTAGGAACTAAAAATTTCCCATCTGGTGATATTAATCATTATTCCCAATCTATGGGTTGGTTACAATCTCAAGCTTTAACAGGTTCCAATTTTATAGTTGGGATGAATTTTGAAAAAAATATGTTACTTTCTGACGGTTCATATATTAGACGTTCTATCCCTGGTTCTGGTCTCAAAATCGGTGAAGCTCCAATTGTATTGGATATGGAGGTATTATATGAAAATCAAAACAACGATAAAAGAATTTTAAACGTATGTTCAGTCGTCGAAAAAACACTTGTTATCAAAAATGGTCAACTTATGGTTTTACAATAAATGACAGATGACAGAACTATTGAAAAAAATATTTATAATTTTGATATGAATATTTTTTTTTAAAAATTTGATGTCACCTGTCACCTTTGAATAAGTTTTAAAATAATAATATTATATAATAATATATATATATAGTTAATGGAAGATTTAATATTTAAACATCTAAAAGAGTATAATGAATCCATAAAAGATAACACCATAAAAAAATATGTTAGAAATATTATTAATTTAAAAAATTATCTAAAATATGAAAAAAATGATTTACAATTTATTTTACAAACTGATGATATTTTAAAAACATTAAAAGACAAAAATTACAGTGTCCAGACTATGAATTCTTATATAGTAGCATGTTTACAAGTGGCGAAAGCTTTTAAATTTGATAATAAATTAATAAATTTTTATATTCAAAAAATTAAAGAATATAATACTATTATCAAATCTAAGTATGCCAAACAAGAAAAAAGTGATAAACAGGAGAAAAACTGGGTAGAATGGACTAAACTTGTAAAATTTTATAAAAAATACCGACGAAAAGTTAGACGATTAAGATTAACAAAATTAAAAAAGTTAAGTTACAATCAATTCCTTTTAGTTCAAAATATGGTTTTATTATCATGTTATTTTTCAGATTTTATTTTAAATCCACCCAGGAGAAATATATACGCCTCATTGCTTATACATTATGACAATAAAAAAAAAGATGAAAATAAACTAGATGAAAAAAAAAATTATCTATTAATTCAATCGTCCAGAATAAAATATTTTGTATTTAATGATTATAAAACAGTTAAAAATTATGGTTCAATGAAATTAAAAATTAATAAATTACTTAATAATGATATTAATTTATATTTGAGATTTAATAAAACAAAATTCTTTATACCATCAAAAAAAAAAGATAGAGCTATGACATCTGAAGAATTAACTAAAAGATTACAAGAAATTTTTAAACAGAATTTAAATAAAAATATTAGTTCTCAAATGATAAGGCAAATTTTAATGTCATATATTCATAAAGACACACCAAAAACAGAATTTTTAGAAACTCTATCAAAAAGAATGGGTCATAGTCTATTGACAGGTCTTAAAAAATATACAAAAAAATCTTCACCATAAAATTTTATCAGCATAAAAACTGGCGGTTCCGACTTTTTTTCTATGTTTATTATGTCTTATTTTATAAAGTTTTTTTCGTTCTGTTGCTTTTTTGGTTCCATCTGTTTTTTTATAAAGTAAAAAATCTTTATATCTTACGTCTCCAATACTGGCGACTTTTTTTCCATTTTTAAAAACATCAAGTTTTTTATTTTTTCTTGTTGATGGTTGGACTTTAACTCCGATTTTTCGAGCTTTTCTCTGAACAATTCTTAAGATTTTGGGGTTTTTGTATGGATTACTCATATATATAATTAATTTAGATAAATTAAAAAATAAATTTATTTAATCTAATAATATATATATATATAATGACTAGTGTCACATTTGAGAATAAAAATATTAAATGTTACAAAAGAAACAGGGCGAGCGGTTCTGTATGTAATCAAAAAAGTAAAAACAGAAGAAAACCAAAAAAAAAACCAATGATAAAACAAAATTTTCAACCAGCAAAAGCAAAAGGAAAAAAAAATAAAACTACGTATGCTCAAAAATATTATGAAAAAAATAAAGCAAAACTAAAGGCATATTATGCCGAATACTATCAAAAAAATAAAGCAAAATTGAAAAAAAAGAAATAAATAGAAAGGCGTTATTTATATAATTATAAAATATAATATAATTATATAAATGAAAGTTCTTGAATTATTCAAAGGTTCAGGGTCAATAACTAAATATTATAAAAATAGATATGATGTCGAAGTAATATCATTAGATATATTAAAAAAATATAATCCTACTATATGTTGTGATATCATGGATTGGAATTATAAAATTTATCAACCTGGATATTTTGATATAATCTGGGCATCTCCAGAATGTAAAATATTTTCTATGTTACAAAATTCATTAGTAGGTCGTAAATGGGAAAATATGGAACATTTACGAGAGGTAAGGGCTCAAAATTCTCATTTTATAAATAGAACTATTGAAATAATAAAATATTTCAAACCAAAAAAATATTTTATCGAAAATCCGAGATATTCAGCCATATGGAAATATATCCAAGATAAAGAATTTGTAAAAAAAAATGTTTTAGTTGATTATTGTTATTTTGGTTACAATTATAAAAAACCAACAAAAATTTTGACTAATAAAAATTATGATAATAAATTTTGTAGTTGTAAAAATCATAAAATGAGATTAGGAATCACAACACGAAGAGCATTTAATAGAACAACAGAATTTATTAAAGATAAGACATCATTATTAGACCGTTATTCAATACCACAAGGATTGTTAGAATATTTATTAGGGGGGGATTAATTAAAAAAATCTTTATAATAATCATAAACTGAGTGATATTCTGAAACCTTTTTTTTATTTTTTTGTCTTATATTTTTTAATACCTTTTTGAATTTAATCAAATGAATTAAAAAATATTTTATCATAAGTATATATATTAATGATATTATTTATATTAATAGGATACGTATTTTTTTTTTTAGTTGTCATTGGATTAGTGGATACTGTAACAGAATTTATGGATAAAAGGTGACAGGTGACAGGAAATTTGAAAAAAAAGAATTTCATATCAATTATATTTATTAGTTTATTTTAATATGCCGTCATCTGGCATATTAAAATAAAAGTAGATAGTATTTTTAAATATTCAATTTAGTAGTATATTTTTTTAATTTATGTATGGCTTCATATTTTGTAAAAAACCAAACTCTAAGATGTTTTTCATTATTAATATTAATTATAGAAGCATAAGTAACCCAATTATTATTTATAAGACTCATAATTCTAGCTCGTTGATGTTTCTTCAATTTACCTCCAGGCTTATAACTATTAAAGGGTTTTAAAATTGCTTTTTTTTGTTCTGTTGCTTGCTTTTCAAAAAAAGGAGCATTGGGAAAAATTAATATAAATTGATTATTTTCATAAATACAATAGTCTTCATTATGGAGTTCAGGATTTTTTTTAATTTCATATTTTACTACATTATTATCAAAGGTTTGTGGTTTTAATGCTCTATCCCAGTATGCCTCAGATAACCAAAGTTTTTTGGGGCAATATAAAATATTTGAATTTCTTAAAAAAGAAAAAATAATTTTTTTCAAAGAACTGTCATTAAATACAATAAGGGCACAATTTAAGTTATTTGTCGTTTTCATTCTAATAATACACATCGGCAGTTCTTTAAGTCCATTTGACGATAAATCTTGGGGTTCAGCATTTGTTCAGCATTCTTTATACCCTCTTTAAAAAAAATCTAGTAAATTCTTTAAGTCCTAAATATGGTCTCTTTAAAATACATAATTGGAATTTAGGGACTTAAAGAAAAGTAGATAATATATATTATCTACTTTTCT
>JAAHTH010002792.1_pt1 | contig 12773 bp, 11 predicted proteins | sample 6116091 | NCBI WGS metagenome assembly JAAHTH01 (sample SAMN13939990, study PRJNA603662) | sponge metagenome | isolation source: marine sponge | host: Mycale hentscheli | place: New Zealand | collected 2006
CCCCCCTCGCCCCCCCCTCCCCCCCCCCCCCCCTCCCCACCCCCGCCCTCGTCCCTCCCGCTGATCTTCCATACTTAAGTGGCGAACAAACTGCTAAAAGATGGATGGGATTCTTAAACTTTACTCACTCTGGTTTAACTAAAACTGGTAACGACAGAAAAACTCTAGCATGGCATAAGTCATCTTGTGGTTTAGGTGTTGGTACTGATGTGAGAACTGAATTGAATTACATTCCTGAAAAAGTAGCACACCTTGTTACTTCTATGTTAAGCATGGGTTCAGTTTTAATTGATGGCGATGGAGCTAGAGTACAGCTCTGTACAGAATAAGAAAGGAGAATATTTATGGCATATGCAATAGCAAACCCAATTAAAAAAATCTCCCAATCAGGAGATGAAAATTCTCTCTGGTATTATACGGACGGAGATGCTAAATCAACAGTATTTGCTTCTGGTTACTTTAACCTATCATATCAAGAATTAAGCAAAGGAGATGTTATTCTTTGTTCTATTGGTGTAGGTGGAACGCATGAAATGGATGTTATAACTGTTACTTCAGAAACTGGAGCAACTACTGTAACAACTGTAGCACTTGCGTAACTGATATTAATTTGGTGGGGGAACTTTCCCCCATCATAAAACAATTAAATTATGGCAGTAACAAAAGTAGATATAGCAGCAAGAGCTTTAATTATGATCGGTGCGCAACCGATTTCGTCATTTACAGATGACAGTACAGAAGGATTAGTAACAAATAATATTTATGAAGAAATTGTAGAAGCTAGTTTAACTAGAACTAGATGGAGATTTGCTACTGGGCAAAAACAATTATCTTTATTAACAGCAACTCCAGCTGGTAGATATGAATATGCATATCAAATTCCAACAAATCCACAAGTTTTAGAAATATGTACAGTTACTTGTAATGATGTTGTTTTGCCTTATTCACGATATGAAGATATGATTTATTTAAATGGTTATGGTTCTAACTCAACTGTAATTATGGATTATATTTTTAGATAAGACGAAAGTAATTTTCCTCCCTATTTTCGTCTTGCCTTAGAATATAAACTAGCTTCAATCTATGCTGGAGCTGTTGCAAGAGATGCTGGTATGATTAAACAATTTGATGATTTAGCTGAAAGACAATTTATGAGAGCTAAAAATATAGCTTCACAAGAAACAACATCTAAACAACTTGCTACTAGCAGATTTATTGAAGAAAGAAGATCAACTAGATCAAGTGGTTTTGGATTAAATGGCTAGACAATTAAGAACAGTATTAACTAATTTTTCTTCAGGAGAACTTAACCCTCTTTTAGCAGCTCGTACAGATGCCAAAGTATATTTTGATGGAGCTAAACAATGTCGTAATTGGTATCTTTTAGATGAAGGTGGAGTTATGCGTAGACCTGGCACTGAGTATAAAAATACTTTTGGTACAAGAGAAACAAGAATAATTCCTTTTATATTTTCTAATGATGAAGTAGCAATATTTGCATTATCAAATAATAGATTAGATGTTGTAGATAGTGATGGAGCTGATGTACAAACAAATATAACTTCTAATTGTAATTGGACTACTGCACAGTTATTTGAATTAAATTATGCTCAGTTTGGGGATACTGTATTTATAACACATAGAGATAATCCTATTATAGAAATTAAAAGAACTTCAGCTACTAACTTTACTGTAAGTTTATTTGCTTTTGAAGATGATGATACTGTTACTGTAAACAGTATTAATAAAACCACTCAACCATTTTATAAATATGCTACTAGTACAACTACTGTAACTTTATCATCTCATGCAACTGGAACTGGAAGAACATTAACTGCTAGTGCTAATTCTTTTACTAATGCTTATGTTGGTACATATTTAACAGTAAATGCAAAACAAGTTTATGTTACTGGATATACCAGTGCTACTGTATTAACTGTAACTGTATTAGAAGATACTGTTTCTGTTGGTCCTCATGTAGATTGGGAAGAACAATTAATATCTGCTATTCAAGGATTTCCTCAAGCAGTTACTTTTCATGATAATAGATTATGGTTTGGTGGTATTAAAAATAAACCATCAAGTGTTATTGCTAGTCAAATAGGAGGATATTTTAATTTTGCTTTAGGTACTGGTTTAGCTAATGAAAGTATTAATGTAGCTATTGCTGGAGATAGAGTTAATGAAGTGCGACATCTTATTAGTTCTAGAAATTTATTAATATTTACAGATGGTGGAGAATATTATTCTCCTTCTGCTTCTGATACAGCTGCTATTACTCCTAGTAATATAGCTTTTAGACGACAAACACCTTATGGATGTAGTAGAGCTAATCCAACTATATTTGATGGAGCTACTGTATTTTCTCAAAAGAATGGTAAATCAGTTAGAGAATATTTATATTCAGATAGTCAAGCAGCTTATTCTTCAGAATCTATTTCAGTATTATCTTCTCAATTAATTGATAATCCTAAACAAATAGCTATGATAACTGGTAATGATACAAGACCAGAACAGTTTGCTTTTTTTGTTAATAGTGGTTCAGTAAGTAATGGTAAGATAGCAGTCTTTCATAGTATAAGAAATGAAAAAATAGCTGGATGGACAATGTATGAAACAAGATCAGGAGATTTTTTTCATAGTATGACAGCTGCCAATTCCAATTTATTTGTAGTATCTAAAAGACAAATTAATGGCACAACTACTTATGCTTTAGAAAAATTTGCTGATGATGATAGTACAACACTTGATTGTCAAACTTCTTCTGTTGTTTATCAAAAAGGTAGTCCAAAAGTTAATGGAGCAAGTCAAGCAACCAATCAAAATTTTTTAATTGTGGATGGATTTACAACTGCTCCACAAGTGTTAGAAACATTTACTATTGCTGTTAATACTACAAAATATACTATTACAGCAGTTACAACTACTTCAAGTGGACATACTTTAACTTTAGATCAAAACTTAGCAGCAGTTCCTTCAGATAATGCAGTAATAACTATAGTAGATGGATATATTCATACTGTTAATGCTATCTATGGGCAAATTAGTGTTAATGCAGTATTTGGTAATTCTTCTTTAGGAACATATACAATAGATGCAAATAATAGAATAACACTTAATGCTAGTTCTGTTTCTCCTAGAGCTACTGGAGTAAAAGTAGGATTTAATTATACTCCTATATTAGAAACTATGCCTATTGATAAAGAAATAGATACTGGTCCTTTAACTGGTCAACCACGAAGAATTACTAGATGTATTCTTGATGTAAATAGTGCATTGGATGTAAATGTAAAAGCTGCTAATAATAGCGCTTATGAATTATTAATTACTCCTTTAAATTTTACAATAGGTAGTGATATGGTAGCAGTAACTGGAAAAAAAGAATTTAACTTTTTAGGGTATAGTAAAAATCCAACAATTACTGTATCACAGAATGATCCTTTACCATTAAAGGTATTGGCAATGGCAATAGAATTGCAGTTTGTGTAGGATAATATGGGTATAAGTGCAGCAACAATGATGATGGCAAGTACAGTAGTTAGTGCTGCTGGAACATATCAACAAATACAATATCAAAAAGCAGCAAATGCTAGAGAAAGAACTCGTTATGAAAGAGAATCAAAGATGGCTCAAATAGAAGCTATTGAACAAGAAAATCTTAGACGAGATATGTTAAATCAAACATTAGCAAACAATATAGCTTTCCAAGCTGGTGCTGGTTACTATGATGATAGTAGAAGTTTTCTTAATATAAATCAACAAGCTAGAATTAAAGGAGCTAAAGATATTAAAAATATAAAATTAATGGGATTAAGTGTTCAACAAAAATATAGAGATCAAATGTTTGAAAATGATGTTGCATTAAAAGCAGCTGTGTTTGGTGGATATACTTCTATTATAACTGGATTAACAAGTGGTTATGCAGATTACAAATGGAATAAAACACCTTCTAAAAAATCTTTTGCTGTTGATTATGAACAAGCATATGGAAGTGGGGAATAATGGTTCTTAAAGTAGGAGAAAGAAAAGTTTATACTACACCATCATCATTAGCTAATAGAATGGGTGTTGTTAAAGGACAAACTGGAGATGGTTTTGCTTATGCTGCTGATGCTATTGCAAAAACTATTGATGGTTTTGCTAAAAGACAAGCTGTAGTAGAAGAAGAAAATTGGAAAAATGATTTTAAATTAAAAACTTATCAAAGTTTAAGTAAATTTGCGAGAGAAAATCCTGATAGTCCTACTGACTATATGGCTCAATCATCTAGTTATATAGAAACTTCTTTATCTGAAGCTCCTGATAAATTTAAATCATGGGCTAAAAGTTATGCTGGTATGATGTCAGCTCAAAATTTTAATGGTATTTCTTTAAAAAGTATTAAGAAAAAACAAATACAAGCTGTTACATTATTTAATGAAAGTTCATCTAGTGAAATAGCTGATATGAATGATTTAATATTAAATACAAATGCTAGTGATAATTTATTAGATTATGAAAGAAAATTAGTTGAAAGTAAAGATGACTTTAAAGGTTTATATCCTAACTTTACTACATTGTTTGGAGAAAATATTTTACCTAGAATTTCTGAATTAGTTACTTCTTATACTAAATTATACAATAGTTTAGACCCTAGTTTTATTTCACAAATGGATTCTCCTGAAGAATACATGCGTAAATTAAAAATAGGATTTGAACAAAGTAGAGTTATAGCTGATGATAAACAATTATTAGATCAAGCTATTGCTTTAGAAAAAGAAGGTTTTATTGGAAGTAAAGTAACTGGTTGGTCATCTATTGGAGCTGTAGATAAAGCATTAGCTTTAATAGGAGAAAAAGCAGAAAATTATTTATTTGAACCTGATGGTGGAGATAGAGATGGTACATTTGTATTTAGAGATACTAAACAAGAAGAAAGACAAAAAATTAAAGAAGCTAGATTAGATTGGGCAAATAAATATGGAAATGAATTTAAACAAGCAGAAGATACATTAACTAATATAGAATCAGCTAATATAAAATTAGCAGTTAGTAGTAGTAGTAATTATGATGTAGGAGCTTTAAATGATGCAAGAACTAATTGGAGTATGGAAGAATATAATTCTTATATACAAGAAAATTTTTATGGAGCTAGTGCAGAACAATTATCTGTTTTAAATAATGCTTATATTGAAGGACAAATAACTAGAGAAGCAATTAAATTAAATGATAGTTTTGATACAACTGTTGGAAGTATTAGTATGCAATTAAATACTATGGGTATTAATGTAACTAGTGAAAAATTATCACAAATAAAATTAAATATAATTAATTCTAAAATGGTTGGATATATGAAACAAATAGATCCACAATCAAATGGTATATTTAATCCTAATGCTTTTAATATTAATACTATTGTTATGGAAGCTGGAGATGGACCAGTAGTTATAGATAATTTATCAGCTTCTTTTCAAGCAGCTATTAACTTAGCAAGTGCAGAAGGAATTATACATCCTCAATTAAAAAATATGATGAATACTGCAACAAGAATAAATACAAATGATTTATCAGATGTTAACCAATTATATAAATTAGCAGAAATAAATAATCAATTAACAACTCGTTTTGGTAGTTCAGTAAATTTAATGGATACTATAACACAAGATGCTCTAGAAATATTTTGGAATGATGTAAGTAATAAGCCAGATAATATAGATTTAAAATTTTATGCTGATAAATATCTATCTATTATTAATCCTGATGCAACTGATTATGATGAAAAAAAAGCTCGTCTTGTCACTATTATGGAAACTAAAGGATTAGATTTTGCACAAATATTAGAAACAGAATTTGTAGCAGAAGAAGTATTTAGATTTATGACTGGTTCATCAAAATTAGAATTAGTACCACAAGATATTAAAGATGCACAATTTTTATTACAAAATACAGAAATAAAAGAAGTATTTAATGAATATGTATATGAATATTTAATTGCATTTAATCCTAAACTTACTGAAATTGTACCATCTAAATTTGAAGCTACTGGTTTTTTTGATATTGGTAATTGGTTTAAAGATGGAAATGAAGCTGGACAACAAGGTGTTAAAGCTATCCAATATGCAATAAAAAGATTAGGTCAAGAAGGATATGGACATGACTAAACAATTAGAAATTACTAGATATCCAGTTTATACTACATATGGAAAAATGGGTTTATCACAAGATGATATAGATACTGATACTGTATATACTATACAAAAAAGATTAAGCTCTATGTCTGATGCAGAAAAATTAGCATTAAATATAACTGATGAAAAATTATCAAGTGTTAATTTATTTCAAATGTTAGAGAATGGTCATATTAAATTAGATTATAATAAACGAAGTAAGCCAGGACAACCTAGTTATAATATTAGTATAGATTTAGAAAGAGATGGTATTTTTAGTTCTATACCAAATCCTTTAAATCCTGATGCTTCTTTTATTCCTGAAAAACCATTACAAAGATATAGTCAATTATCTTTAGGTGCTGCTAATGAACAAGAAGTAGAAAGAGGAACTAGATTTGGTTCTAATTTTTTAATGAAAACTGGATTAAGTAAACAAAATTCAGATTTTATTGCTAATATAGCTGCAAGAAGTTATGTTTTTGGAGAAACTGGATTAAAAGAAATTGGAGAATGGATATTTGGAGAACAAAAATTTACAATATCTGATAGACAAAGAATTTTACAAGAAAGAATTGGACAACAAATAGCTTTAGAAAGAGCTATGGCTGATAAAGCAAGAAATATAGCTGGTCAATATTTGAAAGGAAATTTAGTTATGAATGATAATGGAGATGTAATAAGAAGTGAAAATCCTCTTTTTGATGTAATTGCAAAAAATGAAGGATTCGAAGCAAAAGTATATTTAGATACTTCTGGTGTTCAAACTATAGGACATGGGTTAGCTTTAGATGTTAAAACAGATGATGGTATAGTTCCACATACAGAATTAATTAATGCATTAACAGCTAAAGGAAATGATATTGAAAAAATAAGAAATGGAGAAGAAACTAATAATATGAAAGATGCGGGTGGTTGAGGGGGGGGGGGGGGGGGATAAGGCTGCTGACGATAGAGTTCTTAATAATTATAGAAGAGAATGAATGGGTAAAGGAAAAGGTTTTTAACGCATGGCTTTAACAGATATGATGTATCAAACAGGAGATGGCAAAAGAAGTTTTGCTGGACCTAATAGTAAGTTTTATAAATATTTAAATTTATATAGAGAAACTAAAGATACAAAATATTTAGGAGAATGGGGAGTAGCTAATCCTGAAACTGTATTAGGTCAAATGTTTATAGATGCTGAAGCATATAAACAAAGAGGAGCTGGAGGTATTTATAGTAGATTAGAAAAAAATGCCCAGTTTATTAAACTATGGGCAGATGGTAGAGATATACAAGTTGATGTAGAATTTCCTGAAAATGAAAATCCTTATCCTATGGCTTAATAGTGGGAGATTATATTTATAACTACACTGGACCAAGATTAAGTCCTGTTGATATATCTAGTTATGATGAAGCTGGTTATCAAAATTTAGGAGCTTTTTTTTCTGACTTTACTGGTACAGTTAAAAATACAGCTAAAAGTTTATCAGGTAATTTTCTTGATGAAAATTTATTAACATTAACCATAACTAAAGCTCTTTCTGAAAAAGAAAATTTTGCTTATGATGTAACTTATAATACTTATAATGATATGAATTTATTACCCTATCAAGATCAAATGGGTAATTTTATGCACACAAGAAGTAAAGAAGAAACACAAAGATTATTAGAAGAAATGAAAACAAATCAAGAAATGTATTCTAATGTTCCAGCTGCTATTGTAGGTAGAATATTAGGAGGTCTTACTGATCCTTCTAGTTTATTATTATTTACTAAAGTAGGTAGAGGATTAATTACTGGTGGTAGATTAGCAACAACAGCTAAACTTGGTGGAGCGATCGCTGGAGAAGAACAATTAAAAAGAATGGTATCTCCTAAAAGAACATTATCAGAAAGTACAATAATAACTGGAGCTGGATTTGTATTACCATTTGTTTTTGGTGGATTAAATTCTGCTAAAACTAAATCAACATTTAATAAGTTTGATAAAAAAGCAGATATTATGGATGATATAGATGATGCTAGTAGTGCTTCATTTAAAGATACTGGAGTAGGAGCTGCACAAGTAAATAAAGTTTATACTGATGAAGAACTATCTCGTTTAGAAGAAATATATAATACTGGTTTTGGATGGCTTGGAGAAAAAGGTCCATACACTCCAATATTTAGAACATTAAAATCAGCTTCATTAACAGCAAAAGAAGCAATAGAAAAAATTTTAGAAATACCTTTACTACAAAATAAAAATTTTAAAGATATTGCTACTTCTCAATCTATTGAAAGAACAATAGCTAAAAGAAAATATAATGTATTTTCTGCTGAAAAAGAAATAGAAGATTTATATAGAAGTTACTTACAAAGAATTGGAAAAAAAGTTCCATTGTTTGGAAGTAGAGTAGGGTTAAACATAGTTAAAAGTGAAGAAAATATTGTAATGAGTTTTAGAGATTTTAAAACTGCGATATGGAAAAGAAGAATAGGTCAACAAAATCCTGATGCAGAAATAGATGAAGTTATAAAAGCAACAGAAGTAACACAAAAATATGTTTACAAAATGGGAGAAGAATATGATGAGCTTGGTATTCCTCTTATGTATATGGAAAGACAAATACAAATTATGAAAGCTCAAATAAAAAAAGCTACTGGAAAAAATAAAATAGGATTAGAAAAACAATTAGCTAAATTAGAAGAAAAATATGCATACATGAAAGACAATGGTTCTTTAGCAAAAAATTATGTTAATCGTATATGGTTAAGAGATCAAATAGAATCAAGATTTGATGAATTTAAATCTTTAGTTACTCCAATGATTAAAGCAAAAAATCCTACTATGACTGATGAAGCTATTGAAGAATTAATTGAATCAGTAAAACAAGCACAACCATTTGTAAGATTTGATCAAACTAAATCTGCTAATCCTCTTACAGTTGCTAGAAATTTTAGAACTAGAGAATTACGACTACGACCTGAAGATGAAGTTATATTAGCAGAAAAAGGTTTTGTAGAAACTGATATGTTTATACTGCAAAGATTATATTTTAATTCTATTGCTCCTGATATTGAATTAACTAAAGTATTTGGCGACCCAATGATGAGTGGGTATCGTTGGAGTAATAACTCAGGATTAAATCAAGGATTAAAACAAATAACAGATGAATATAATAGTAAAATTAAATTAGCTACAAAAGATAAAAAAAAGAAATTAGAAAAAGAAAGAGATCAAGTTATTGAAGATTTAGAAGCTGCTAGAGATTTAATTAGAGGTACTTATGGTTTACCTGAAAATCCACAAAGAGCATTTAGTCGTGGAGTACGAGTAGCTAAATTATATAATTCAATGACTATGCTTACTGGATTTATGGCAGCAGTACCAGATGTTGCAAGAATAGCTATGACTTCAGGAATTAATAGAGGGTTTAGAACTTCATGGGATTTATTTACAAATTCATTAGGAACTGAATTAGCTAAATTATCTAAACAACAAGCATACTTATCAGGAGAAGCTCTTGATATGGTTTTAGGTTCTAGAGCTATGTCAATGTATGATTTAGAAAATGCTTTTGGTGTATTTAATAAATTTGAAAAAGGCACTAGCAGTATGGCTAATGTTTATTTTACTTATGTAAATGCAATGAACCCTTGGAATACTTTAATGAAAAGTTGGGCAAGTGCAGTTAATGGTACTCGGTTAATTGAAGAATCAGGTAAATGGGTAAATGGAACAATTACTAAAACACAAAAAGCTAAATTATTAAATGCTGGTATAGATGAAACTGCTGCTAGAAAAATTTATCAGCAATATCAAAAACATGGTTTAGGTCCTGATGCAAATAAAGCTGAATGGAAATATACACGAATAGCTAATACAGAATTTTGGGATGATGAAGCAAGAGCTACAGCAGATTTATTTCATAGTGCTTTAGGTAAAGATATTAATATTACTATTGTTACTCCAGGCAAAGGAGATATTCCTTTATGGTTTAACACTGAAATGGGAGGTGTGCTTGTGCAATTTAAAAAATTTGCAATGGCTGCAACTCAAAGAATGTTATTAAGAGGTATGCAAGAAAGAGACTTATCTTTCCTTTCTGGTTCACTAATGTTGATGGGAGCTGGTGCTATGGTAGATGCAATTCGTACACAAGCATTTGATAGAAGTTATAGTAAAAAACCATTTGGAGAAAAAATAGTTAATGCTTTTGATAGAAGTGGATTAGGTGGAATATACTCAGATATTAATAATGTTGTAGAAAGAATGGGAAATAATAAAATAGGATTAAGACCAATGTTAGGAGCTGGTAAACCTTATAGTAGTTATACAACTAAAAATGTAATGAGTGGATTTGGATTATTAGGTCCAAGTTCTTCTCAGTTTGCTAATATTACTGATATTATGTTTGATTGGGGTAAAGGTACGCATAATCATTATACAGCCAAGAATGTGCGTAGACTAATTCCTTTTCAAAATGTATGGTATTTAGATAGCTTATTTGACAATGTTGAAAAAGGTCTAAGATAAATGACAATACAAATTAACGATACTTCGCCAAGAATACAATACACAGCTGCTAACACACAAGCTAGTTTTACTATACCTTTTGAATTTTTTGCTGTTACAGATATTAAAGCAATTAAGACTTCTAGTGGCACTGATACTAATTTAACTTACAGTACAAACCCACAAAATGTAAATCAATTTTCTGTATCAGGAGCTGGTTCTACTGGTGGTGGTACACTTACATTAGGAGCTAACTCTACTAATGGAGATATATATACAATTTTTAGTGAATAACATATTGCCAGGACAATTGATTTTCCAGCTTCAGGTCAATTTTCAGTAGAAACATTAAATACAGAATTAGATAAAATTGTTGCTATGATGCAACAAAACGAGGATAACTTAAAGTTTTCCCCAAAAGCTGCTGCAAGTACAGCTAATACCTATAATTTAACTTTTCCTAATTTAGTAGCAAATAAAATACTTACAGTTAATTCAGCTGGAAATGCTTTAGAATTTAGTCAATCAATTACTGATGTTGCTGCTGTTGCCGCAATAGCTAGTGATATAACTACTTGTTCTGGCATAGCTGCAAACATAACAACTTGTGCTGGTATAAGCGCTAACATAACTACAGTAGCTGGAATTTCTGCAGATGTAACTGCTGTAGCTGGTAAATCTACAGAAATAGGAAGATTAGGAACTACTGATGCTGTAGCCGATATGGCAATATTAGGAACTACTGCAATAGTAGAAGATATGGAATTACTTGGTACTTCAGCAAATGTGTCAGCTATGGGATTATTAGGAGTATCTGATGTTATATCAGATATGAATACTTTAGCTACTTCAGATATTGTAAGTGATATGAATACTTTGGCAACAAGTGCCAATGTAACTGCTATGGGATTGCTTGGTACTTCTTCTGTTGTAACTGCTATGGGATTATTAGGTACTTCTGCTGTTATAACAGACATGGGAATATTAGGTACTGCTGCAATAGTAGAGGATATGAGTATTTTAGCTACTAATGATGTAGTGGCTGATATGAATACTTTAGCAACTTCTGATGTAGTAACTGACATGAATATTCTAGCGACTACTGATGTTGTTAATGACATGAATATTTTAGCTTCTTCTGCCAATGTTACTGCAATGAATACTTTAGGTACTTCAGCTAATGTAACTGCTATGTCAAATTGTAGTGGTTCTATAGCTAATATTAATACTGTAGCTTCTAATATATCTTCAGTTAATAGTTTTGCTAATCAATATAGAGTAGCTTCTTCTGATCCAACTTCTTCGTTAGATGCTGGAGATTTATGTTACAATACAACTTCTAATCAATTAAAATATTATGATGGTTCTTCTTGGCAAGTTATATCTGCTGATACAGATTTCTTAGCTAAAGTATCTGCTAATGATACTACTGCTGGTTATCTTAATGGTAAGCTAGTAGCTGGAACTAATGTGACGTTTACAGAAAATAATAATGGTGGTAATGAAACATTAACGATTGCAGCAACGGATAATAGTATTCCTTTTGCAATCGCATTAGGATAGGAAATATATGGCAAATAATTTTTCACAAGCTGACGCAACACTAGCTGATAATAATTTGACTACTATTGTTTCCGCTACAAGTAATAAGCAAATTGTTATTGGTTTACTTATTTCAAATACAGGTACTACTTCTATAAATGTAGACGCAGTTCTTAATGATGGCTCTAACGATAGATACATAATTAAAAATGCACCCCTACCTACTGGCAGCTCATTAGAGTGTGTTCAGGGAAAAATAGTAATACCTAGTGGTGGATTAATAAAAGTTAAAAAAGATAGTGGCACAGCTGATGTAATTGTTTCACTATTAACAGATGTAGCATAACATGGCATATTTAGGTGTTCCTCCACAAAGTGGATTTATAACTACAGCTAAACAGCGTATTACATCAAGTACCAATAACTATGTAGACTTAGATCATTCTATTTCTTCTTTAGCAGATGTGATCGTATGGGTAAACTTTGTCAAACAAGATAGCACAAATTTATCTTTAACAACTTCTACTCGTATTACTCTTGGTGGAACTTTAGTCGCTAGTGATATTGTAGAAATTGCTTATCTAGGAAAAGCAGTAGCT
>JAAHTH010002793.1_pt1 | contig 12770 bp, 11 predicted proteins | sample 6116091 | NCBI WGS metagenome assembly JAAHTH01 (sample SAMN13939990, study PRJNA603662) | sponge metagenome | isolation source: marine sponge | host: Mycale hentscheli | place: New Zealand | collected 2006
ATCCAAGCCGTTCTTGCCAACGTTCCGTAGTACCATGCTTTTTCGATGTAGTTATACACAACATACTTATCTATGTTTTCGCTGTTAGCTGAAGGATAGAACCACCACACTTCCGAGTGTTGGTTATTCAACGCAGCGATAACTTTCTCGGACTGAGAGTTGTTAAAGTCGTCAAACACGTGATCTCTGACCGTACATGGCAAACGTTGAACAGTACCCGCAAAGCTATAGAACTCGTTCTGACCCATCCAAAAAACATTGTCCTCAACTGCAGTGGCAGCAAGAGGACCCTTAATCGTTGTTTTTTCTGACAAGAGGTTTACGCCAAATGTGAACGGAGGGCCGAGGAACTGCATGGCGTAAAGAGAAGCGTCCGTAAACACCAGTATCTGCTGCCTGGTTTCAACCGCTGTAATAATCTCAGACCCAGAACCGAGACGCAACTCACCTGCAGTGTTGGTAGCTGTTGCACTCCAATTGGTCAAAGATTCTTGGCTAGAAAACCGAATAGCCAAGGGATCCTGTACTCCAGGGTTTGCCTCAGTGTCACAGCCAAACGCAATAATGTGTCTGTCCCGATCAGAGACCAAGACTTGTTTAGCCACAGTCGGAGTAGCTGTAGCACCACTCAAACTCGTAAGGTTCACGGCCCTTGTACCAAGACCCACGGATGCGTCCCAATAATAAATGCCGCCATCCCGTACGTTTAGAAGTAAGTCTTCACCGAAGTTATCATGAGACCAAACACGCAAAGTGTCCGTTAGAACAGTAACAGATGCAGCATCGCCCCAGCCCTGACGACTCCAAGCTCCTGCTCCCCAACCGTTACCAAAAACAGTAGTGTCCAACCCAACGTTTACTTGATAGGTGCCAACCACGGCAGATCCGCCGTTACCCGTATCTGATGAGGATGCCGTCACTAGGGTTGGAGAATACTCTCCATCAATAGTGACTTCAGACAAAGAAGCAACGGCTCTGGCCTCCACAGTGTAGCTGTTGTCATCAACCACCGTATCGATTTGGTATTCTTGGTTTAACACATCTGCAGTTATGTTACCGCCAAGGGATGAAGCTCCGCTAAACGTCACAAAATCTCCAACAACCGCACCATGGGAAGTGTCGGACACAGTCAGTGTTGCGTCTCCAGTACTTGCAGAAAAGGTCACGTCTCCCGCTGCCGTAGTCGCCCGTACTGGTGTGATGTCATTAAACTGACCACCCTGATCGATGTAATACTTTAGACTGGTTCCTACTCCTATAAACTGGTCTAGTGACAAAGTCACCCATGGATGCAACGCACGGCAAGTGCCTAAAAACGAGTTAGTGGAACGACGTACCCAACCACCGATTTTCTCAGGCAACCCAAACCTAAACCGAACTTTGTCTACGTCAAACCACCCGCCCTCGTTTGTATAGGACGTCGTCTCTCGGTTCACACCTGGTTTAAACTGTAACTTTGTTAAAGGCACGACATCACCCCTATGAATTGGTTATCTTACCGATAGACTGCGGAGCTTGCCTACCTAAAAGAAACGCTTCTGAACCATCAGGATTAAAACGTATACCGCGAAGTGTGGTATTGAACGTACCAAAATTCATGGATGCGGTGCGAGTCACGCTTGAAAGAGACCATGCAGTGGATAGTTCATAGTAAGCCACATATTGCGCACCCCCTATCTGACTCCGTTCGAACGGGCAATACATTTTTGTCCCGTCGTCAGAAAGCTCCACGTTATATATTGTCGGAACAGTTGGGTGCTTACTAACCAGGTAGGAACTTTGGCTGTAAGACGCAGTGCTTATGTCCCATGCCGTAGACATGTTGTATTTATAAATATACTGATTATTTCTCACGTAGAAAAAAGAAGTTCCGTCCGGTTTAAAGTATAACCCTTTAGCGGTAGAGGTTATAGTTTTGTTCGTACTGGAACTACTTATAGTGCTCAAGTCCCAAGCCGTGGACAGGTTTCTACTGTATATCTTACTGCCTATTGTCCCATAAAACCTTAACCCGTTTGGTCTAAAATAAATACCGTCATACCCATTAAAGGTAGTAGAACTGATGTCTGCTGATGTTTGAGCAAGTGATGCCGTGGTTATATCAAACGCCGTGGTCATATCGTACCTTCTCAGATAGTGGTTGTAATTGCCTCCATCTAAAACAAAAAAAGAAGTTCCGTCAGGCTTCATATAAAACCCATCAGGGTTGCCCGAAAGCGTAGACTCTAAAGAGAAGTAATCCGAAGAAGGGGCCACCCATGTCGCTGTGCTAAAATCATACGCGGTGGAAGCACTATATTTATCAACAGTGCCCTCTCCTGTAGCCAACCACATAGTGTTACCACTGTTAGTCCACTCCACGTTCCTCATTGTTTGAGGTGTAGACGGCGTTGTCGTATCATTATACGACGCAGAGGAAAGAGACCACGCTGTAGACAAAGAACTTTCGTACCAAATACTACCCGATGTCCTGTATAGTTTTGTCCCTGTCGGGTTAAAAGCAACGCCTTTAAACTGCCCTCCTTGACCATCGTCATATGTCGTCGATGCTGACGCAGTGCTCAAGTCCCACGCTGTAGACAGGTTGTACTCTCTTACATCTCTGGCGTTGTTACCACAAAAGTAAAACTTCGTGCCGTCAGATTTAAACCACAAACCTTCTACACTACTATCATTCAACGTGCTCGTAGACTGAGAGTAAGACGCGGAGCTTATATCCCACGCCGTAGACATTGTGTACTTGTGTACCTTGTCACTAATAAGACCTGAAACAAAAAAAGCCGTTCCGTCAGATTTAAAATACAAACCTGTAGCAAAGCTCTCTTGTGAGTTAACAGAAAACGAAGCGGATTGGGTCGTGCCTGCCGTAGACAAGTCAAAAGCTGTACTTAAATTATACGCTTGAACTGCAGGGCTAGAGTTCATACTCTGGAAAATAAAGATTTTTGTGCCGTCTGGTTTCCAAAATAAGACATCGCTTTCATCAAGCGAAGGGTACAACGTACTTGTACCCAAACCTTGAGGCCATCTATTAGCTGCGCTGCCGCTAAAGCTGAAATCCGTTAATATCCATCCTTCTTTTTCTCCTGATGCCGCCATCAACATCTTTTTTGCTGCTGAACTCATTAGCTTAAATCCTTCCCTGCAAGAAAGCCGTACCAAGTTGTACCGCCATCATGAGTGTAAAAAACGAGTTGATCAACAGCGTCTGCGGTAACCGACAGCGAGGGGGCTGCACCCAAGGGCCAATCAACAGACGTAGGCCATGTAACAAGGTATGTAGAAGCCGAACTATCTTGGACCATCTTTAAAGAAAAGCTATACGCCGTGCCTGTCGCCGGAGGGTTACTAAACGTAAAAGTAGTAGCTTCCGTTAAAACATGGGTGAAGACATTCCCCGTTTCGCAGTTAATCGTAGTAGCATTAGACGAAGAAGTTACCGCTGCGTATGTATCGTTATAACTCTTTGCTTTTAACTCTTCGGATAAAAACACATCTCCGTTTGAGTCTGCTGTAACAACCTTGCTGGCCTCAGAAGTCCCTAACGTCGTAATGTCATTATAGTTCAACTCTGCCACAGATGCAGTAATACCAAGAGTGGAGACAACACTAGCCGCATCCGCATCGTCTAATAAGGTTCGAGCAAAAGACGTTAACGTTGTCACGGCATACGTGTCAGACGCAGTCGCATAAATCATCTTATCCGCCGCTGTAGTCAGTCCTGAAATAGACTGCAAACCAGCATCGTACGCTTGCACATTTGTACCAATCGTTCCTGTGGCAGCGTCCCCTAAACCTAAATTTGTTCTGGCTGTCGAAGCACTAGAAACATCCGACAAGTTATTTGAAGCCTGTAGATAACCCGTTAAGTCAGTCTGCCCCAGAATTTCAACCACAGCAGCCGTGGATCCTGCACCATCGCAGTACAAAATAGCTTTTTCCCCTGCAGGCACTGCGACATTAGAACCCGTGCCTTGCGAAAAGGTCGCCGTGTAGCTGGTGGTGTTGTTAACAAAGTAAACTTTTTGAGCATCGTTAGGAGCAACTGTAACAGTACAGGCTTCTGTCCCCCCACTCAAAACAAGAACTTTGTACATACCTTCTGAAAGGGCACCGTCTGTAGTGGTTAGTGTGTGCGTAGCACCAGACAAGGTTATTGTACCAACGCCGCTTGATAAACGGTCGATGATATCAAAGTTTGTATTTGTGGTGGTGCCCCATGTACCGGACTGCTCACCTGTGGCGATTTTTTCTATGCCGCCGTTTGTTGTATATGAACTAGGCATCTATTCACCCCTATGCTGCAATCTCTGTCCAAACAGTACCTGGACTTGGTTCTTCTTCAGTATAACTTGTTCCAGGGCTTGGTTCAATCTCAGTGTACGTTGTGCCTGGACTTGGCTCAATCTCAGAATAGATTGTGCCTGGACTTGGTTCAATCTCGCTAAACGTGGTCCCAGGAGCGGGAACCACTCGACCCCATACTATGACGTTGCCTATCTCACCTGTACCCGCCACACCAGTAGGTACGACAACAGCACCACCAGTGATTGCCACGTCGCCAACGGCACCAGTCGCTACAACTCCTGTAACTGGAACAGTTATACCAGTACCGCCAAATACGGTTACATCACCAACCCCGTGCCCCGCTGCCACTCCGGTTGGCACTACGACGGCACCTGCGGAAACCGTTACGTCGTCAACCTCTCCTGTGGCGGCTACGCCTGTCGGACTTACTACAGCATCTGCAGAAACCGTTACATCGCCAACGGCACCCGTACCTGCCACACCAGTTGTGTTAACGTTTGCGTCCCCAGAAATAGAGACATCGCCTATAGCACCTGTGGCGGCTACGCCTGTCGGACTTACTACAGCACCACCAGTGGCAGTGATCTCACCTGTAGCACCTGTGGCTTCCACACCTGTCACATGGTAGATGGAAACAACATTAACAGTACCAACACCACCAGTGCCTTCTACACCAGTGGCAGTGAGATTAGCCGTACCGACAATAGACGGATCCCCAATTCCATCAGTTGCCTCTACACCTGTTGGGCTTACGACGGCGGCACCAGTAACCGTTACGCCACCAACAGCACCAGTAGCTTCCACACCTGTTTGGTCTACAACGGCACCCGCCGCAACAGTGACTGTACCAACAGCACCAGTAGCTCCTACCCCCGTAAGAGAAACCGCTACGTGAACGACATTATCGTCACTAAAGCTAGTTTGTGAAAAGGAGGTAAAACCAAACATGTGTTAGCCTTTAGGGTTCAGTAGGCCAATCTGAGTCTTCTAAAAAAGGCCAGTTCTCATGATCCGTTATATCACGAAGAGCTTGTCTATACGACCGCTGCTGTTCCGTTATTGTTTGATCCGACAACGCCCACCAATCGGTTTCTGCCAACTTTCCGTTGCGCACGTTTCGATTATACTCTTCCGCTTGCTCCGTTGTAAACAAGTCAACGATTTGCCAAGCCTCGACCCAGTCACCATCACTGTTTTGCTCAACACCGTTGCGGGTAGTTGTTTGGTACGTTCCAACACCTTCTGTAGGCGGGTTGCTAGGCAAGACAGGATCCACGTTTAACGCTTCGCACACACTGTCGTTCCACTCCACAGGCAAAGACATATTAGGATGCTCTCTTCGAAGATCATTCTTCGATTTTAGCTCCCCTGAACTACGATCTCGGTACTCGGTCATCTACTCATCCTTTCCTTGTAGAGACTGTGTCAGCATATCCATAAATGCCTTACGCCCCACAGATAACTGGTCTAGGTTAAACTTAGCAGAGTTGATCTTTTGATCCAAAGAGGTGATATGATTTATCAATACCTTTTGTTCTTCTGTAAGCTGATCTTCTGTGTATTCTACATCATCTATGGTTATTACAGTAGCCGTTTTTTCTTTAGCCATTGTTTTCTCCTTTAGTTAAGTTACGCTGCCGCGTCTACGGATAGCACACCGTACCATGTTGTCCCGCCATCTCTTGTCCAGAAAGCGTAAATGTCAGTTTCACCACTTGCTGGTGCATCAGGCGCAGTACCGCCAGCCCAATCAACAGATGTAGGCCATGTGACTGTGCCACCGTTACCTGTTAGTTGCAGAACAAAGCATTGGCTGTAGCCACTGTTTGGTCCGCTAAATGTAAACGTGGTGTTGCCTGTCATTGTAAGGCTAAATGCACCAGCATTATCTACGTTACACGTTGGTGTTGTACCTGACAGTCCGTTATAAACTTCCGCAAGGGATCCGCCTGTAATAAATAAACCCTGACCATCAAAGTAAAAATCTGCACCACCAGTTTTTAATCTTATTGCGTCTGTTTCCATACCAATAGATGTATCAGTGTCACCTTCGTGGTACATTGTACTTGCAAGGTAAAAATTACTTGCTGTGAAATTGCTGCTCACCGTGGCACTGCCATTTACTTGCAGTTTTGAACCATCATCTGTAGCCGTACCAATAAGAACATTACCACTGTATTCAGCAAAACGTATTGTGCCATCGTCATCTACTTCAATGCTGGGTATGCCTGACACATCGTTGACACTAAAGATTGTACCTGTCATGTCATTGGTAATAGAGAACAACTGCCCTGCTGAACCATCAAACGACAGTGTACCGTTGTTAGTTGGATAAGCTGTAGCTGTAATGGTTTGCGCAGACGTAGAGGCATCAGCACCTTTGAACTCAATCTTAGGGTCAGCACTGCTAGAGCCATTGTTGGGTGTGATTAAGATGTCTTTATCTGTATTAGCCATTTGATGTGATACCTTCCATAAAGGTTATTATATCAGACTCTACATTAGATGAGAAAGTAATAGTTATTCTGTCTGTGTTTGATACGGCACGGTGTGGTATAGGGTTATCTGATGTCCAGTATGTTTTCTTAACAGACCAACCAACAGAGTCATCTACCCTAATAACTTCTCCATCTTCTTCGTATTCAAAGAAACTGTCACCATTTCTGCTGTATGTGCATATAGCATTGTAGTAATCTACGTTTCTATTTGTGTGCCAGCCTATGTGTCCATCACTAGGATAATATGCACACAAGGTACAAACAAGATTATGTTCCTGTTCAATGTCACTTACCAATGTTCTTGCTGCATCTATTACAGCCAAGTTAGCTTGGTCTACGTCTGTTATAATACAAGCTTTAAACTGTTTAGGTAGTGCACCTACTGTTTCATCATCCGACTCTTTTACTAACGGAGTAAATTCAGAAGCATTAGCTAAAACTAAATCAGATAAAGAAGTAAAACGACTATCTGTTATAGGTGTATTAGACGCCATATCTACCTCTTGTAGCATTAAAGTTAGTTTTTATCTCATCTGCTGTAAGTGATCTATCGTACATTACCATATAAGACATGCCACCATAAAAACTTTCTGCATATAAGTACGAAGGATGTCCCGTTGATCTTCCAAAAGTGTTAGGTTGAAAATACTCATTTGCATTTGAACTGCCGCCCATATTCCCTGTGTGATACAGTTCTCCGTTAAGATACCATCTTACAGGTCTATTTGTTTCGGCATTAGCAAACACAATAGTCATATGGTGCCATGTGTCGTTAGCTATAGAAGGACTACCACCGCCAAAGCTGTAACCATTTACATACACAGCCTCTGTTCTAAAATAATTATTACGCCACTCTAAGTGGTTAATTGTACCAGAGCCGACAAACAACCCGTGTCCATAGGGTTGGTTTTGTTCATAATAAGACCACCACTGGTAAGTCACACCTGCTGTTTTTGTAGGTGGGTATGTTGATGAAGCAGATGTTGGTATTCCTATATAATCACCTGCTGGGCTAAAATCTCTTTCACCAGAGCCATCAAAATCTAACCAACCTCCAGCGTTGTATGCTGCACCATAGATAGTAGTATTACGTTGATTAGTTACATCATACAAAGTTGTACCTGACCCAGGGTATGACTTTTCATTCTTTAAGTCATACAACAATGTAATGCTGTCGTTAGGAGCTAACTTTGGCCCTGCTGCACATCCCATTACACACCAAACCTTCCACGTAACGCATTGTAGTTTTGAGCCACCTCTGCTGCACTAAGTGCCTTATTTTTGTATATCCTTAATACTGGCACTGTACCGTCTAAGTTATTTCTTGTTGATTGGGCACTTGGTCTATCTTGCCCTACCCATTGAGGGCCACGGCCTGTTAATGTAAAGTTATTGGTATTGGTGTTAGAAACGTCCAGTTCACCGTTTATGTATATTCTCATACCAGCACTTTGATCAAACACCTGAACTGCATGGTGCCAAGTTCCTGTAGATAATTGCGTAGGTGCAGTTAGGAAGTTTGTAAGCCAAGGGCTAGTACTTTTTATATGCCCTGCATAGATTTGATTGTTAGTGCTTATTAAAAATCTATACCAACCCCATTGTAAATCTCCTACAATACCTTGTGTAGTCCCACCTGTATCAAACTTAAACCATGCCTCTACAGAGTAACTACCGTTTAGGTCTTGGCTTGGTAGATATATACCCCTGTCAGTGTTGTTTGTGCCATCAAAGGAAAAAGTATTATCACTATTGTAGTCTGTTAGAGACAGCATCGTAATATTCTGACCACCTACCCAATCTGTTAATACCTGTGTTGTTGATCTACTTGTAGGTGTAAACGGCGTAGCAAAAGAATATGCCTCTACTTGTGGTTTGTATATTTTTAAATGTGTACCCGCAGGTGCGTAACCAAAAGCCATCTCAAAACGTGCATCTGTGTATGTTGCACTCATTGCAGAAGATGTACTGGTGACTACATAATTCCAGCCTACTTCAAGCTCATGTGCTTGCATTGATATATATTGAGTGTACGGTGAACCATGCTTGATCATGCCAAGCCTTAACTGAAAGGCTCTATCTGTCCAAACCCAAGCAGAAATGCTATAGTATGATCCTGAGTTAATAGTAACACCACCTGTGTACAACTGTCCGTTATAATAACCACTCTGTGATGATGTAGTAATATACACATCGGCGTAGTAATAACCGTTTACTGCATCTTCAAGAACGTTAGATTTAGTAAAATATTGATTACCAGAACTATAGTACCAATACATCGTTGTCGCAGGTGTTTCTGGATTGTAACCATCAATTAAATTAGTAGTAGGCGCACCCTTCCAAGACTGACTACTGCCATTGTCATAAGCTAACACAAGCCCGTCTGTAACTATGCCTGATCCATGTGCTAGTGCCATTATACACCAAACCTTGTTCTAGTGTTTTGGTACACATTATATATCTCAGCAGCAGTAAGTGCTTTTTCATAGTACATAAATAGATTAGTACTGCCACCAAAGTTACCGTATGTTGTAGACCATGAACCCCATACAGGTGCAGCATTGCCATCAGGTGTATCATAAGATGTATTGCTTGACCCTGTTACTTTAAATGCGCCATCAATGTAAAAATCTGTTTTATGGTAATAATCAGGGCCATAATCTACAGCCGCCCAACAATGCCAATTATTATCTGTTGCTCCATAGCTGCTACCCGCTGAGTAACCATTTGTACTACCTGCATCAGAATACCGTAAAACACCATTATAGGTACTTGTGCCACCAGGTACTAAATAAAAAGCTGTTCTTCCAGCAAAACCGCCACCATATATATTTTCTGATCTTTGGGTAGCTGTTCCGTAAGCAAGTTTATACCAACAAATAAAAGTAAACTCATCAACTCTTGGAATAGATGCTCCAAGCCAGCACGGTTCGCCACCTACTTTAGCATTTTGCGAATAAACATAGTTGCCATTATCTTGCGTAAAGGACATAGCACCTAAACCACTAGAGGTGGTATCACTTGGTGCAAATGTATAACTGCTGTCTACTAAGTTAGTAAGTGTAGTAGAAGATGTAATTGCTGCACTGGCATCTACACACTTTGGATTATTAACATCAAAGTAAAACTTTAGATTCTCCGTAGGTACACTTACACCGTAGTTTTGACCCATAGCTAGTCACCATCGTACTCATCAAAGAAAGCCTGTGCCAACTCACTGTTCTCAAAGGTCCACTCTATTGCAATATTGTCACCTTCTTCTTTGAATACCCTGTATTGCGTTACAGTGTTACCTTCACTGTCAACAATTTGTTCTTCAACTATCTGCAACATACTCAACATCCCATGCGTCTACATCTTTACGTGTAGCTTGTACAAAGTAGAAACAGTCTACCTCCGTGTCACAACCTATCGTAACTTTATTATCTGCTATACTTTCAACCCACAGATCAGCCTTACCACCCATAGCTGTTAGCTGTACTGTAATGCTGTCCTCATGTACTAAGCCTGTCCAGTAATCTGGTAGCTCAATAACTGTTTCACCTGTAAGTCTACCACGAACGTATACACCATCTTCTGGCCCCTCTAATGAGCCGTAACGTAGCTTCATGCCCTCTTTAGTAGGGTGGTCTATGACAAATGATTTGGTGGTAGCTGTTAATGCGCCAGTTACGTTTACACCCGTGCTGGTTGTATATAGTTTGGATACTCCATTATAAAATAGTTGCACACCCGAATTAAAATCGTATATGAAACCCCATTCATTATTTACGTCATCGTACAAACCCATTCTAGAGCCATTGTCATGCATAAACACAGCACGACCACCAATGCTGTAGCCTTCCCAACCATTATGCGCCCCACCATCAATCTCAATAGAGCCATAGTTGCCAGAGACAGGACGGAAGTAGCCGTTACCACTATCACCTAGTTGAACACCTGTTGGGGTAACTGTAATTTCAGTGTTATTGCCAGCCACAACATAAAAAGCATCTGTGCCAAATTGTATAAAAGTATCTGTGTCGCCTTGATGATATATGTAATCTTGAACATATGCTGATGAAATGTTGTCTATGTATCCACCTTGCATACGTAGGTTAGCGGTAGTTCCTCCACCACCTACGTAAAGATCAGTAGAAGTTTGACCATTACCAAATTGAAGGTATAAAGGAGCACCATATTTGTGAATTGTAGCAGTACCACCACTTCCAAACCCATTGCCAATTCTAATTGGGTTTGCTGACCCACCACCAGATTGAATTTGGATACTTTCAGTAAATGTAATGTCACCAGACGCACTATCGTCAGCATCACTGCGCAAGAACTGTGAACTTGTTAATCCTACAATGTCAGCTACAGTGCGAGAAGTAGTGCCATCAGATAAACTGCCAGAGAGGTAAAGGTCTTTCCAACGACGATCACTATCTCCTAAATCAAACTCGTTATCTCTGGTTGAATAGGGCGCAAGTCTTTTAGTTGTAACGTCATCAAGAAAAATACCATCAGTTTGATTGTTTGCATGAAAACCAATATAACCATTAGTTGCCCTAGCTTTAAATATAAGGCCAGCGCCAGACCCTTCTGTAGTAATACTTCCCATCAGGGTGCCACTTCTGGCAATATTAACTATATCTCCGTCACTACTAAGCCTATTCAAGGCAATTACGTTATTACCATCTCGTGTAATAGTAACCTTGGAACCAGTAGTTGTACCTCTTATTGCAGTTCCTTCTGTACTATAAACATCAGAAGTTTTTCCCACCAACAGAACACCGTCACCATCGATGCGCATACGTTCTGTAGTGGCTTCGCCGAACGTAATAAGATCACTAGAGTTACTACCGAACTGTATGTAGCCCATTTCTGTCGTATCAACAACGCGTTGTATTCGATGCGCAGCAGACCCCCATGACGTTCCCGTGGAAAGACGTTCGTTGGTAAAGACTAATTTGTCCGAGTTTGTATTTGATGTCGTCAGACGTAGAGACTCTTCTGAGTCACCTGCGGTGCCCCCAAGATCAGCGGTTTTAACCTCAAGTTTTGCGTTAGGAGCAGTAGTGTTAATCCCGACATTACCGCTGCTGTCAATGCGCATCTTTTCGCCAGTATTGACAATAATGCGTAAGGAGTTGTCAGAGTGAGCATAACGCAAAATACCTGTGTAGGCTTGCGCTCCAGTTGTACCATCCGCAAAGTTTATCTGACTAAAGTATGCAGAGTCAGTTGTAGCAATGGTGATACCCGCATTTCCTGAGTCTTGAATTACTAGATTGTCTGCATTTGCGTGATAGCTGCTAGGCGAAGTCGTCCCAATCCCCAAGCTCTCCGCACTCGCATCCCAGAAGAACTTGGCGTTTCCAGAGCCATCGTAGAAGCTGATGTCGCCGCCACTATCAATTCTCATGCGTTCGCCAATAGTCCCTAGATTTCTAGTCTGAAATACAAGGTCAGCAGAACTAGCATTTGTAGGCTGAACGGCAGATATACCTGCAATACCTGTTGTAACACCTGATGCTTGAGTTACGTCAAACTCTATTCCGACAACTTGATTGTTGGTACCACTGCTGTTCTTACGAGTTATTACGAGAGTGTCATCAACTGCTGTAGATGAATATGTGGCAGTGTCTGTTTTGTCTACAGTCAGCCCATCAGCCGTGACAGTGCCAGTTACGTCAATACCTGTGGAGGTGGTTTCTATACGGTCAAGACCATTGTAATAAATCTTTGTTAAACCGCCATCTTGTGCGTAGAATAAATCTCTCGTTCCAGTTGCATCTTTAACATTAAAGTTTGTAGCTAAGACACGAAGATTGCCCGTGCCTTGATCGCTAATGTAACTATTAGACCCATCATGGTAAATCTGTAGGTCAGACCCTGCGCCGAAGATGGCTTTGTCGTTGTCGCCGAAGGTAATGTTACCTGTAGTGTTAAGACCATCAAAGGTAGGCGTGGCAGACGTAGCAA
>JAAHTH010002799.1_pt1 | contig 12744 bp, 12 predicted proteins | sample 6116091 | NCBI WGS metagenome assembly JAAHTH01 (sample SAMN13939990, study PRJNA603662) | sponge metagenome | isolation source: marine sponge | host: Mycale hentscheli | place: New Zealand | collected 2006
ACTCAAATGATGCTGACCCTCAATCAAAATCGGATTCTGGTACTGGAGCATCGCAAGCTGGCAGTGGCACCGGTGGTGACACTCAAGGAGAGGCATCGGAGTCGCCCATCCCACCAGACCCTGTCAACGTTGACTATGCGAAGAAAGCAACCGACATGGTGCTTGATTATCTGGAAGAAACTCGCGACACCCCCGACCAGGAACTACTGGATCAACTGAACTGGAGTGAGGATGATCTCGAAAGGTTTGCAGAACGCTGGCAAAAAGTTCGCAAGATGCAAAACGATCCAACTTCAGGACCTAACCAAGACATCGAAGATGCTTTAAAAAGCTTGGGTCTTCGCACACCCACAGGCCAAGCCAACCAAATCCGTGAATCGGCAGACTCACTTCAGGGCATTCGAGACTCGGGCAACCGCCAACCGCCACCAGCTGCCTACCGCGATGCTTTCGACGCATTTCGTCGTGCAATGGGACGGGGAAAGTGAGTTAACTTACGAACACCTCCCCACTGGGTTCGCGAGTTCGATCTGTTGGGTTATTCTCTTGCTGGTGACATTCCCCCAGTATGAGAAAGATCGATGCCTCAAACCGCCAACCGCACCTTATTTCGCAATGCCAATGTTGTCCTGCCTGACGAGGTTCGCGAAGGTTCTGTTCTCATCGAGAATGGCATCATTCTGGATGTTGATGCTGGCTCAGCAGTGCAAGCGGACCAAGTGGTTGATTGCACAGGTTTGCATCTACTGCCGGGTGTTATCGATGACCAAGTTCACTTTCGTGAGCCTGGGCTGACCCATAAAGAAGACCTTGAGTTTGCATCAAAGGCTTGCGCGGCGGGCGGTGTGACGGCTTTTCTAGAAATGCCGAACACGAAGCCACCAGCAATCACAATGGCAGGAGTGCAGGCCAAAGAGCAGCTAGCTTCCAATAAGTCGCGGGTCAACTACGGGTTTTATATTGGGGCCACACCTGACAACGTCGCAGAATTGTCTCAGGCTACAAACATACCTGGGATTAAAATATTCATCGGCAGCAGCACCGGCAATCTTCTGGTGGATGAACAAGCTGCCCTCGAAAAGATATTTTCAGAAACAACACTTCCCATTTGTGCACACTGCGAAGATGAAACGACGGTCCGCGAAAATGCCGAGCGTCTCGCGGGCACAACTGACATCAGGGATCATTCACGAATTCGTGATGAGAAAGCGGCCATGATCGCGACAAAGCGAGCCACTGATTTGGCCAGAAGACACAAGCACCGTTTTCATGTCCTGCATGTATCCACGGCGGCCGAGTTAGAGTTCCTAACCGAACATTCACCCTACCTGACTGCTGAGATCTGTCTTCACCATATCTTCTTCAACACTGAGGACTACGCACGCCTGGGTTCACGAATTCAAATGAATCCTTCGATCAAAACAAAACACGATAACGAAGGCTTGTGGCGTGCATTGGTTGATGGAACGATCCAAGTCATTGCAACCGACCACGCGCCTCATACTCTCGAAGAAAAGTCTCAACCGTATCCCCAAAGTCCATCTGGTCTACCAGCTGTCGAAAACAGTCTGGCTCTCATGCTTGATCGTGCTAACGCTGGTGAATGCACGCTGCCACAGATTGCATCATGGATGAGCGATGCTCCAGCGAGGATCTGGGGGATTGTTGGAAAAGGTCGCATCGAGCAGGGTTACGATGCAGACATGGTACTTGTGGACCTTGAAAAACAGAAAACGATTTTGGATGAAGAGCAGATAACCAAGAGCCGCTGGAGTCCATGGCACGGCCAGTCGCTAACGGGATGGCCGGTTCAAACGCTGGTATCGGGGCATCAGGTTTGGTCTGCTGAAGACGGTTTTGACGATCAGTTTCGTGGAAGAAAACTTACCTTCGATCACCAACGCGGTGGTTTCTGGGCCACGCCAGACGGCATTGGCACGGAAGCTTGAGGCCATCCCTGATGGGGTGATTCATCACGGTAGCTAAGCCGCCGCCATCTGCGGAGAGACCTAAAATAATCGCTAAAAACCGCCAACCATTGGTGAAACAGCGATATTCTCCCCATTCTAGAGGCGTGAAACTCTGAGCTGTTCCCCTCTGGCTATGCTGTTATTGCAGGGGTCTCGAGCGCCCCTCCCAATTCCGCGGTGAACCAAATGGCAAAGTCAATCTGGCCGATCGATGATCAAACCGAAACCCTGCTCGATGGAGCGCGGGCCGGTGATTCTGATGCGGTCAACAAGCTTCTCGAAAAACACCGGCGTTCCGTTCGTCGTTTGGTGGAGATGCGATTGGACCGTAAGGTGCAGCAGCGAGTGGATGTCAGCGATGTTGTGCAGGATGTGATGGTCGAAGCCAGCGGTAGGCTTGAAAAGTACCTTGACGATCCTGTCATGGCTTTCCACCTCTGGATCCGACAAATTGCGTGGGATCGCATCATCGATACCTATCGTAGACATCGTGTCAGCGCAAAACGCAACATGGATCGTGAGCAACCGATTGCTGTCCCAGCTGGATCAGACCAGTCAACCATGGAGCTTGCCGTTCAATTGCGGGTTCCGGCTTTGAGCCCTGCCGCTGCAGCAACGCAACGGGAAATAGCCAGCAAGGTGGAAGGTGTCATTTAGCTTTTGAATGAACAGGATCGAGAGATCATCCTGATGCGGCACTACGAACACCTTTCCAATCTTGAGATTGCAGAAGTTCTTAAGCTGAATCCGCCCGCAGCAAGCATGCGTTATCTGCGTGCACTTCGGCGTCTAAGACAACTCCTTGCTGAAAATCATATCGAAGCTCCAACAGAGAACTCACTGTGACCAGCGATGCCGCGGCAACTGATGACGAAGAGCGTCTGGCCGTGATCCTTTCCGACGTCGCAGATGCGGTTTGCCGAGGTGAGATTGTAGATCTTGAAGTAGTCTGCGCAGAGAATCCAGAGTTGTCTGGAGAGTTACGCCGACTTTGGGGTGCTCTGTTGGTTACCGACACAGCCGGAGCGATCGCCGACGAAGGTCTGAGCAGTGAATCGGATACCTCTCGATGGAAAAGCTTGACGCTTCCCACCACCATTGGTGACTACGAGCTTATTGAAGAATTGGGTCGTGGCGGCATGGGTGTGGTGTTCCGAGCGAGGCAAATCAGTCTCGATCGTGAAGTTGCAATCAAAATGATCCTTCGAGGTCGTCTTGCAAGTGAAGCAGATTTACAAAGGTTCCTCGCTGAAGCGTCTGCAACTGCTCGGTTGCAGCACCCCAACATCGTCCCCGTTTATGAAGCGGGTGACATCGAGGGACGCCCCTTTTTCAGCATGCAGCTGGTTGTTGGCGAAACACTTGCTGAGCGGGTGATCAACCAAGGCCCTTTGCCGCAACGTGAAATCGCGACAATCGTAGCCGCAATCGCGAGAGCAATCGGGTTTGCGCATGAGCAGGGAATACTGCACCGCGATCTGAAGCCGAGTAACATTTTGCTGGCGACAGACGGAACTCCGTTGATAACGGACTTTGGGCTTGCCAAGCAAAGTGGTTCGGACGCAAGTCTTACAAGGAGCGGTATGTTGGTAGGCACGCCCGCCTACATGTCACCTGAACAAGCGGGAGGCCGTCGGAATCTGATTGGTCCTGCCAGTGATGTTTACTCACTTGGTTGTGTTCTCTATTTCGCTCTAACTGGCCGCAGTCCATTCGTATCGGACTCACCGATGGAAACGGTGATGCTGGTGGTTGAACAGGATCCCATTGCTCCTCGAACGCTGCGTCCAAAACTCGATCGTGATCTTGAGATGATCGTGGTGCGATGCCTTCAGAAGCCGATTGACCTGCGTTACCCTTCGGGCGAGGCACTCGCTCAAGATCTCGAAGCTTATCTCGCTGACGAACGCGTCGCTGCTCGAAGCGGTCGTTTCAATCAAGTTCTCGCACGGGTGTTTCGGGAAACCCATCACGCTGCCGTGCTTGAAAATTGGGGAACGCTCTGGATCTGGCACTCGATGGTTTTGCTGATTGCCGGTTTACTGACATGGCAAATGGACTATTTGGGAGTCACCCAAATCTGGATGTATGTGGCCGTCTGGACACTCGGTTTAGGAGCATGGGCAGCTGTGTTCTGGAAACTCCGGCAACGTATGGGGCCGGTAACCTTTATCGAGAGGCAAGTTGCTCATGTTTGGGGGGCAAGCATGGTTGCCATTGCAATGCTCTTCCCGATCGAGCGTCTCATGGAATTTGAAGTACTCGCCCTATCACCGCTGCTGGGTGTAATCTCCGCGATGGTTTTCTTCATCAAAGCAAGCATGTTGAGTGGCGTGTTCTACATTCAGGCAGTGGCTCTGTTGATCACGGCTCTGCTGATGGCAATTCAACCTGACTACGCACACCTCATCTTTGGGGTCGTATCAGCCGCCTGCTTCTTCATCCCTGGCTTCAAATATTCTCGGCGCCGTCTGGCTGCGCCCGCAGAGTGATCAGCGACAGTTCAGGTCGACAATTGAGCCGAAGCAGGTGAGTGCCGCTCAAACCGCGACTGACATGCAGGGTAGTGGGAGTACGATAGAAATCGCCTGCGGCAAAGCGACTTCCATGATAGCTGGGACCAAGAACGGGTCCGAAGAGAGGCAATCGCCCTTGCCCACCATGGGTATGTCCCGCGAGCATTAATGAAACATGATGTCGGCGAGCCCACCACAACTGATCAGGGCTGTGGCTCAGTAGGATCCTGAAGGTCGAATCATTCTCAATTGGAATTTGCGGGCGACTGAACCAAGGGTACTCATTTCCGATCAACATTCCATTGACTTCTGCAGCCAGTGGAACCCGTAAACTGCGACCACCCAGGTCAGTCCAGCCTGCACGACTCATCGCTTCTCGGGTCTTACGCGAATCGACAATTCGTGTGTCATGATTTCCAAGTACAAAGAAACAACCGTCGCGGCAGTCGGCAGGTGAAAAGATATCAGCCAACCAATCCACGCAGATCTGCTTGTCAATGATATCACCGGTCAATGCCATCAGATCTGGCTGCCACTGAGCAGCGCGATGAACTGCGTAACCAGCAAAATCAGGATGGATGTCTCCCGTGAGGTGGATATCTGAAAGATGAGCAATCCGATATCCATCTAAACCGTCTGGTAACCCACGAACAGGCAGATCCACCTCTTCAACCGATAACTCCAAAATTTGATTCCATGGCAAGTGTCTGGCTATTTTGCATTTAGGAGTGAGGGACAATTCGTTGCCAGTCGTCGACTGGACGTCAATCACTTCGACACGCCGTTCCGCAGTCACCCACTCAAGTTTGAAAATTGGGCGCCAAATTATCCATGGGATACCAAACACCACCGACGCCGCAAAACACAAGCAGGCATAGCAAGTGACCAACCGAGGTGGCTGAACCAGTTGCCCCCCGACAAAATCAAGGATGAATTCATGATAGAAGAAAGTGATTAGGACTGGCCCCAACAGAGTCCAAGCCAGAAGCACCTTGGTAATTCTTTTCAATGTCCAGCGTGGAATGGCCGTACCATTGATACGATTATAGACCGCAACATTCAGCCCAAAATGTCCTATCAGGGCTGCTAGAATGACGAGCCAGGGTAGCGGAAAATCCATGCACTCTACAGGGCTTTGGGACGCATGAAGTGTGTCAATTCAAGAGTTGTTTCTGAATCCAGATCACACCATTCAGAGTGGGCCAATTGAAACACCGCAATCGCTGCAGTCGGCATATCAACACCTTTTCCGGCAAGCATGCTTGCAAGGTAAGCCATGCCTGGATTGTGAGCTACAACCATCAACGTCCTTGCACCCGAAAAACCGGAACGTATCATCGACACGATGGTGTCAGGTGATGCCAAGTACAGCGAATCGGCGGATTCCCAACTGGGTGCCTGTGGCCAGGCGTGCACCATCAATTCAACCGTTTCGCGGGTCCGCTCCGCGCTGGAGCAGAGAATTTGATCAGGGATCAGTTCATTTTCTGCCAGCCATTGTGCCATCAACGGCGCATCTGCCATACCACGCCGATTTAGCGGCCGATCGTGATCGGACAATGAATTGTCACCCCAATCACTCTTTGCGTGCCGCATCAGAATCAAGCGGCGGCCTTCGCCAACATTCATTCCGTCTTCCCCTTGGCTATCTTCAACTGATCCCTAACCGCTTATACTGAAGTGGAAATGAAACGCCTCTATCGACTCGGTTCCCCGTTCCGCAATGACAAAAATCATGAGCATTCGTCTCAGACAACTTACGAGTACAGCAATTGCCTGTGTCGTATCAATCCAAATCGTCACTTTTTCATGCATGGCGGATGACTGGCGAGGATGGATGGGAGATTCTCGGGACGGAGTGTACCGCGAAACCGGAATCGTCACCGAAATCCCCGAATCCGGTCTTCCGGTGAAATGGCGTGTCCCAATTTATAGTGGATACGCAGGACCTGCTGCAGCCGACGGACGTGTATTTGTATTTGACTATCAGCAAACTGCAGGCGACGCGTTTAATAATCCGGGAGAGAGGGCGAATCTGAATGGCAGCGAACGATTGGTTGCACTGGATGCCACATCTGGAAAAATCCTGTGGACTCATTCCTACGAATGTCCATACAGCGTTTCCTATCCGAATGGTCCACGCTGCACGCCAACCGTTGATGACGAACATGTATTCATCTTAGGAAGTGAAGGTAATCTGAAATGTTTGCAGGTGGTTGACGGCAAACTTGTTTGGTCACGCAGCCTGAAACGCGATCTGAAGGCAGAGGTACCTATCTGGGGATTTTCATCTCATCCTTTAGTAGACGGGGACCTGCTTTACACAATGGTGGGTGGTGAAGGGCAGGGTGTCGTCGCATTCGATAAGCGAACTGGTGATATTCGCTGGCAGGCGCTTGATTCAGAAGCGGGTTACTGTCCCCTATCAATCATCCAAGCCGGCCAGACACGACAATTAATCGCGTTCAGTCCGGAAGCGGTTGTCAGCCTGAATCCGAAAAATGGAAGGCAAAACTGGAGCATTCCCATGCGGCCCTCATATGGAATGTCCATTGCCAGACCGATGGTGGAAGGCAACCGTATGTACGCCAGCTCGATCCATAACGAAGCTGTGCTCATCGAATTGTCCGAGAACGAAGCAACGGCAAAGGAATTGTGGCGGGGCGAGCCAAAAAGTGCAGTCCACTGCGCCAATGCGACTCCCCTATTGATGGATGGAATCATTTATGGAACTGACTGTGTTGAAGGCTGCCTGATCGCAGTGGACGGATCCTCTGGATCCAGATTGTGGAAGACGTTTGAAGCAACACAGCCTGCTGAAAAACGATTCATCAAGCATGGAACAGCATTCCTGACTCGAATCGGTGATTCCAATCGTTTTTTGGTGATGAGTGAAACGGGTGACCTTCAAATCGCAGAATTGAGCGAGAAAGGTTACACCAGTCGGGGACGCTTTCACGCGATCGATCCAACTGCCGAATGTTTTGGCAGGTCCGTTGTGTGGAGCCATCCCGCCTACGCGAATCAGACTGCCTACATTCGAAACGACAAAGAAATCATAGCTGTCGATCTTGCACGCTGAACCACGGTCGATTCAACAGTTCATACCGACAGGGTCAACGAAAACGCTGCATGACAGATTCAGACAACCCAACTGACTGATTCCCGTCAGTCAGCTGGAAGCAGCAGGTGCGGCTTCCAACAGGCTGCTAATCAGTGGCAATAACTGCTTCTTACGACTGACGACATTGTCGAGTTGGTAAAGTTTTTCTTCCAATTGGGGATAGTTAATCTCTTCCCAACCCTCTGGCTCTCTGCTCATCAGCAACAAGCTTCCATTGCTACTGATATCCGTCACCAGCAGCGCCGAGAACTCGAGATTACTGGCTGAGGCCAAGGCCTCAAGCGCGGAAGCCATTTCACCTTTTCGTTGCCAAAACAGATCGAACCCGATTTCCTCGATCTGGGAAATGGAAAATCGCCGACCGGAATCATGAAACTCTTTACAATCCTCGCGCACAACTTCCTCGGGCGTACACGAACGCAACGCTGAGCCGACCTGAAAAAACTCACCTGCATAATCATTCAAATCGACTTCACAAAACTGCTGCAGCCACTCCAGACAATCGCGATCAATATCAGTGGTTGTTGGCGACCGTAACATGAGGGTATCGCTGATCATTCCCGAAGCCATGCATAATGCGATCCCCGGCGTTGGATTAATCTTGGCCTGTCGATACATGCGGGCAACCAAAGTACAAGTCGACCCAACAGGCTCCATCGTCAAACGAATGGGACGACTGGACTTCAGCGATCCCCCGAGACGGTGATGATCCAGAACCTCCACAATGTCCGCATCTTCGGCACCCTGAACTGCTTGCGACAATTCATTATGATCCACCAGCACCAATTCCTGCTGCGGTGGATGCACGAGATCACTTTTGCTGAATACACCGACCAATTCACCACCATCCACAATGGGAAAAATGGTCTGATTGGATCGGACGATATGATTCCGAACCGCCGCAACCGGCATCTTGGCGGGCACGGTCATAAAGTTTTTATCAATGATCGATGAGATATGCTGCGCCGCCTTGATCCGCATGGTCGTAGTTGCAGTGTCATAGGGGCTATTGATCACCGTAACATTGCGAGCCTCTGCCAGTTGCATCAGACCGCTGGAAAGTTCATATCCTCCCGTGACGACCAATGCCCGCACACCCATTTCGAGAGCAGGCAATTGGATGGTTGGGCGATCACCGCTGACCACAAGCAAACGCTCGGCTGGAAATCGCATCATTCGCTCGGTGAAACCACCGGCACTCATCGCCCCTACCGTTAAGACAAAGTCATCTGTCTGATCCGGGTTGACTGCATGCTGAAACTTCCCACCAACAACCGCATTGACCTTGCTCAAGGTGCTACTGAGTTCTCGTGAGCGCACCGGATCCACTCCACCGGAAAACATCAACTCCAGCAGATCCAGTAGCGAGACAATACCCATGAGCTGATTTTCATCATCAAGCACGGGTATAGCCCGAAGCCCCCCCTCCTGCATACGCTGATACACGTCATAAAAAACTTCATCATGGCGAGCCACGACAGGATTCCGCGTGCAAACATCCTCGATCTCAGGACGAATGTCCATGATGATTCGCGGAGCTGGAATACCCGCTTTACGGAGTGCAAATTCTGTCCGCTGATTGGGTGTCCCGCAGCAGGCTGCCATTGCATCGGGTCGGGTCGTCGCACACAGGAAATCTGCGTAGGCAATCGCACTGCAGATTGCATCCGTGTCGGGGTTTTGATGACCGAAAACTAATAAGGAAGACATAGGTACCGGAAGCCAGCATCCGTGGCTGTTAGTCGCAAAGTGGAAGAAAGACCAAACTCTTCAGCTTGGCTACCTGGAAACGACCCGAAATATCGTCATCGCATCGGTCTTTGCCGCCGCGACAAGCTCATCTCGGGTCCGCACTATTCTTATCGGTTGACCAGAGCCTCTGCCGCCTCCAGAATTTCGTTCGGTTCACTCATTCGCCCATCACCACTGGCACGGCAACTGAGCCAGCCTGTTGAAGGCCCAACAAATTGACAACCATCTTCGCGAAGACAGGCAACATTTCGCTGGACTGCGGGCTTATTCCACATCGAATCGCTCATCGCCGGGGCCAGTAAAACTGGACTTGTCAGCTGCAGGTACAACGTGCTGACCAGATCATCTGCCTGCCCCAAGGCAAAGCGAGACAATAAATTCGCGGTCGCGGGTGCTACGATCATCAAATCACACCCCTTGGCAAGCTCGATGTGGGCTCCTAGCGGGTGCTTGTCGGGTTGGAATACCTCCGTCGCCACACTTTGCCCCGACAGAGCGGAGAAAGTGGATACACCGACAAAGTTGAGTGCAGACCTGGTCAAGGCCACACGTACTTCATACCCGCTTTGAACGAGTCGACTGCAAAGAAACGCCGACTTGTAGGCGGCGATGCCACCACCCACGGCAAGCACAATCGCTCGCCTGGTATCACTCATGATTCAAGCTCCCAGAATTCTGATCATCAGAATACAGGATCGGGAAATTTAGAATCGGGGAATTCAGAATCACAGGTCAGAAGCTTCGATTTCTGGTCCCTCAGCAGCGGCGATTGTCGCATCGAGATCAGCTATCTGCTCCACCTCATTGTCCATATTCAGAACGATCTTATCCTGAACAATTTCCTGCAACACGATCGACATTTTGTCGTGCGTATCAACATTCACCAAAGCACGACTGCCCTGATTAAGTTGGACTAAACGCTTTTGAATGAGGGTACTCAGTTTGAATCGGCCACCAACTTTGTTGACGATCTCTTCTTCTTTTAGCTCTTCGAGCATGGATATTTTTCCTTCTGATCTTTCAATATTTGGCAGATCTCGCCGACGGCTAGATCGACGGATCCGTTGATGACTTCAAACTGATATCGATGCATTTGTTGCATCTCATTGTGTGCTGTTTCCAGACGTGCACGAATCACTTCCTCGGTCTCAGTACCCCGCGAACGGAGTCGATGCTCAAGTTCCTTCATGCCGCCGGGGTGTATGAACAGACTAATTGGCGACAGCGAATTATCGTCCATCAATACCAATGCACCCTGCACATCTATCTCCAAAATAACCCAATGCCCGGCATTCAGACCAGTGGTTACCTGCTCTCGAAGCGTCCCGTACCAGTATCCTAGCCCGAAAACTTCCTTGCATTCGAGAAATCCGCCAGCTTCACGCCGCTGCTGGAACTCCTCGTCAGACAGGAAAAAGTAGTGTTGTCCGTGCTTTTCACCCTCTCTGGGACTCCTAGTCGTCGCCGAAACGCTTAATTTCAGCGGCAAATCACATTCTTGTAACAAATGACGCACTACGGTCGACTTTCCAGCACCACTGGGCCCGGAAAGAATGATCAACCGACCTGACGAACCAACACTCATGAACGCTCTCCGACTGCCAACAACGCCTCTTCTCTTGTCAGCGACGCCTACTCTGATTCACTCTTATTCGAGATTCTGCACAAGTTCTCGCATCCGCTCAATCGCACACTTGATCTCCACCACGTGCGACGAGACCTCGGCATCCGCTGCTTTGCTTCCAATCGTATTGGTTTCGCGTAACATTTCCTGCAAGATGAAGTCCAACTTTCTTCCCATCGGCTCTCGAAGCTCTGCTTCTTTTCCAGCCAGAACATCATCGAACATCCTCAAGTGACTTCCCAAACGCGTTATCTCTTCACTGATATCCGCTCGATCAGCATAAATCTGGACTTCCCTGAGCAAATCGACTGTCTGCACCTGCTGATCATGTTCCTGCAATACCCGCTGGATCTTCGATTCCAGGCGACTTCGGTAACTCTCCACCGCACGCGGGGCAATCTCACGAATGCGTGCCAAACGCTCGGCAACGATCTCACAATCAGCCGCGAGGGTTTCACCCATTCGCCCCCCCTCAGTCAGACGCATCTCATCAAGATTTGAAATGGCTGAACGAATGACCGCCTCAACAAAACTCCAGAGCTGCCCATCGTCTCGTCGATCTTCGCGAACCGACCCAATCACGCCAGGCAACGTCATCAAGGTTGCCAAATCCAGCGTTGGACTCAAGTCAACATTGAACTTCATTGCTGCCAACTGATCAACGTAAGCCTGCAACGCCTGGACATCGACTGATGGCAGGCTATCGGACGCAACACGCCGCCAAGTGACTGTCAGATTGACCGTGCCCCGATGAATCAGAGAACGAGTCAAAGCCTCGATCTTGGACTCCAATGTTGCGAGATTATCGCTAACCCGAGGAGTACACTTAAATCCACGATTATTCACGGTCCGGATTTCTACAGAAACCGTTCCTAACTCACCTTGCTCACTCGCATGACCCTGCCCGGTCATACTTCGAACAATCGAAGGCTTGGATGTGGTCATACAAGTTTGCTTTACAAGGCTTGGTTGAGATCAATCATCACAACCACTCAGCGGTCTAAAGTGATGCAAAGACGTCGATTCTTACTTCTTCTCGCCGTCTTCGGATGCCTCAGCTGAATCATTTTCAGCCGGTGTTTCCGCCGGTGGCGTGGTTTCAGCAGGCGTTTCCGCTGGCGTCGTGGCCTCAGCAGGTGGCGTGGTTTCCGCTGGTGTTTCAGCTGGTGGTGTAGTTTCGGCAGGTGCGTCCACCGGTGGCGTGGTTTCAGCAGGCGTTTCCGCTGGTGGCGTGGTTTCGGCAGGTGCGTCACTGCTTGGACTCTCAAGCTCACCACCCTGAGACAGCTCCGGCGCTTGCTCCTCACTGTCATCAGTGTCATTGTCAGCTTCTGTACTCAACGGAGGTTCCGCACCGCCCGCACCTTGATCGCCCAACCCCTGAACGGCTGCCGTTTGGTCAGGATCCAATGCATCGCCACCTTTATCCACGTTCCACCACATGGCGAAGGCACAGATAAAACCCCAGATCGAGGCGACCACGACCGTCACCACGGTGAATGTATCACCAGCTTTACTACCGAAGGCACTTTGGCCGCCAGGTCCTCCCAGAGCTCCTGTCAAACCACCCCCTTTACCGCGCTGAATCAGAATCAGCATGATTAAGAAGAGTGACAGAAAGGCCATCAGAAAACCGAACATTCCGTTGACAAAACCGCCCAACAGCAAGAAATTCATGACACTACCGAGTATTGAGTTTGGATGTTTGTAGGTTGCGGGTTAGCCCGCATTGATAATTCCGAGAAAATCTTCGGCCTT
>JAAHTH010002800.1_pt1 | contig 12743 bp, 6 predicted proteins | sample 6116091 | NCBI WGS metagenome assembly JAAHTH01 (sample SAMN13939990, study PRJNA603662) | sponge metagenome | isolation source: marine sponge | host: Mycale hentscheli | place: New Zealand | collected 2006
CTCTCCCCCCGCCCCGCTCCGGCCACTCCCCCCTATGAAGACAAATTAGCAATTACCGTTAGTGAAACCAGTACTACACCGGCAGTATCTGTTTCAAATAATTTAACAGGTCCAGCCACTATTACCGAGGATGTTAATGCGATTAACAATTATATTGTTACAACCACAGGGGTAACCGGTACTATATACTGGTCTATTAACGGTACAACAGACGACTTTGTAGCTACTTCTGGATCGATAATAATTACCCTAAACGAAGGTACTTTTAATCTTGTTGCAATTGGTGATTCATTAACAGAAACTGATGAATCTTATACAATCAGTATAAGAACTGGTTCTGTGACAGGTCCTGTAGTAGATACATTAGCAATTACTGTCAGTGATACTAGTACTACACCACCAGCAACCCCGCAAGAACCAGCACCGGAGCCATCTGCGCAAATTGATACAAGTAATATCGACAATAGATTGTATATATATGCAAATTTTGACACAACAGCAGTAATTGACCCAGAGAGAGAATATTATAATTTACCGCGTAATACTTTACCCGTATTAAATCAAATTGCTGCTAGTACAAACCTTGATATTAAAGAAAATGCACCTTTCGGTAGACCAGTTATTGGTAAATTAGAATTTTCTACTACAGGTATCGATGGATACGGTTACCATGATGAAACGTTTAATTTTGATACAAATTATTTTTCAAACCAAATTATATATTTTACTGTTAGAGTAAAAACTGCAACTGATTATCCGGCAAAATATGTTAATCTTTTACATTTAGGGGATGGAGTTTTTGATAACGATTCAATAAAGATAGACTTAATTGATAGTTCTAACACTACATTAGCTGCTACTATTTCTAGTAATTTTGGTGTTCTTTCTACCCCTGATGGGGGTTCTATAAAAGGTGGATTTTTTAAGGGAGCTTTTTCTTATAATGGTTTAGGTACAAATCTTAAATTAACTGCAAGAGCTACGTCAAATGGTAGACCACTTACAGGTGAGAGTAATGTATTTAATATAGCTTCTTACGAAAATACGAAAGAATTCCGTAAATTAAATGAAGATAATAACCAAAAACAAAACTTTTTAGATTATCTTTACCAACCAAATTTAAAAAACAACCCTACCTTTTTTACCGATATTGTGGGTCAGATAGTGGGTGATGAAACTGATCCAAATACTTTAGGTGTTAAAGTTTACGAAAAAATATCTAATTTTCTTTTAAATTCTAATGATATAGACTTTGCTAATATAGATAATTTAATTAGTAATTTAAAATTGATAGATAGTAATGTAAACAAATTTTCAGACGCGTACCCATCAAGTTTAAAACGAATTGTTGATTTTTTCAGTGTAAATCGATCAAAGATATTACCTATTAAAAATAATTTTAATCAAGATTTTAATGCAAAAGGTAGACCTAGCATTGGATTTGGTAAAAATCTTGGAAGCGAAATAAAACTTTCTGATACTCTTTCCGGTGGGGATAATTTTAAACCAATAGTTGCGCTTGAAAAATTTGGTGAGAGATACATTACACTTAATACCGACCCTACTAGTTCATTCGATTTTAGATACTTAGGAGATAATAGAACATTTCAATTATCATCGTATAACACTAATTGGGGTTGGGGATTAGTATTACCGGAAGAGGTAGGTAATTTTACCTATATGTTAGATATATCAGGTAATAATTTAGTACTCGAAGATGGTTTTATCATTTTAAATGAAAGTGGTGTTTCTTCAGATGAAATGTTAAAATATTATACTTTTTATAGTTACATTTCTACAACTAATGATAGTAATTTATTTTCATTTTATGATGATTCCAATGTTAACTCTACTAGCGATTTTACAACCCTTAGTGCTATTAATAATAGCATTGATGAAATAGTATTAAAAGATATATATACTGGGACAAACATAATTTAATTGAATTATTGTACTTTTGTTTTAAATACTTGTATAAGGAAAGTGATATATAATTTTCATTATAAATATTAATAAATGTCTTTATCAGCAACATATCATAATTTAAGTGCTTTTTCGCCTCTTTACTTTAAAGATAGAGATGAAAAGATAGAATTTATTAATGAAGACAAGTTTACATTACAGGGTCTAAATTTATTGACGTATAATATCAATAAAAGCGCTAGTGATAGTTTTGTAAAGAACTATACAGTTAATAATTTAATAAAGAATAAAAACTCTAAGGATATCTTTTCTTTAACAACTAAAATAGATGTACAGGATTTAAATACTAAATTAGTTTTTAAAAGCACACAAAATACCGTAAGTGGTGGTTTCTTCACTCAAGTTATAACTACTAGAGATGATAAAGATTCTGTAATAATTTTTGATGTTGATCTTTCACTAGTTAAATTTGAACGAACTTTTAGTGATAAATTTTTAGTAGATTTTATAAATGATGATTACTGTACAGTTTCATTATTTGATGGTAAGGTACCTAAAGTTATGTACGATAGGGGTACAGATAATTTAGTTTTTAAATTTTTAAACAGTGATCAAGTCGGGTTAACTTCAAATTATTATTTTAATTATTTTTATGATTCTGAAAATAAAATATTAAGATTTTATAAAGATAATGACATTGTAACAACAATTACGACAATTCTTACCACAAATATAATTCAATTATCGACAAATGAGGATGATGAACAAATATTTGTAACACAAGTTCTATCGACAAATATACCTTCGTTGGGTTTAAGCGCTCTTAATGCTAGTACAGTACGCAACGGTACCATAAGGGTTGATGACGAACTTAATTTATTAGATAGTAGTAATATAGATCAGTTTATTTATTATAACTACAATGATAATTATAAACTTTCCGACGATACTTTAAGTGGGGTAAATTATGATTTCTTGACCTATTATACCTATTCAGATATTATTAGTGGTAGTAAATCTTATGCTGATTTAAATTTCTTTAATTTAAAAAATCATATTTCTGAGAAAAATATAGTCTATGGAGGTCCATTAGAAAATAGAGACGATAATATGGAATATCGAGGAAGAGAATATCAAAATTTTACAAATCAGAAAAGTAAAGAAAAAGATTATGATAATGTATCTTTAAACTACACATTTTTCGATAAAGAATATAAAATAGGTTCAAAAGATTATACTGAATTTACATTACCAGATAGTTTATTCCCCTTTAAAAAAATTAATATAAATGATACAGGGTTGGCCTTAAATGGGTCTTTCGCAGCATCTAACCCTTATTTTAGTGATAAAGTTTTTAAACTTACGGATACAAATAGAAATAACTTACAAGAAACTTTTATTGAAGATGAAGAATTTTTAGTAAACCAAAATGATATAAGTTTAGTTGTATTACAAAGTGGAGATTTATTAGGGTTTCAAAGTATAAATGATGTACAAGATAATGATATATTTGGGGATTATTTATGTACTTGGTTAAAGGGAAATGGTACTGAAAAGGGTATATGGTTTGACAGATATTACTTACCTAAAGATACTTCTTTCACGGTACCATTTTCCGGTGAATTAAATCTTTTCGAAAATTCAACTCAAGCAGCAGAATATTTCAGTAATAATGAAACTCAATCAGTTTATTTTGATTTAAAAAGTAATATGACCTTTGAGCCTAGCGCTTCATACGGTTATCAACGTATTAATAAAAAACAAATTGATACCTTTATCGATTCGCAGAGTGATAAATTAATAAGAAATTCATATACAATTCAAACATCGTCGGTACAAATACAAAATGTAGATGAAATTGATCTTAATATAGTTAAGGGTTACGATAATATAGATATAGAAGCTATACCAAATAGAGATTTTAATATTGGGTTCGAATTAGAATTAGACACCTTATCATCTTTAAATTCATTTCAATTGTTTGGTAGCTTATATGAAGATGGGTTTACTTTTAGAAACAATCATTTCTTTACACCGTTTATTTTTATACCACAGGGTAATGAACTTTATATCTATGATAATAATTTTAAACTACTAAGAGTTAACAAATATGATAGTACTGAGAATATTATTGATGTTTTATATTTAGAACAAAATAATAATATAGTTTTAGTTTGTGACAATAAATTAATTAAAACTAATTACTTCGGGGAAACATTAATGGAAAGATACCCTGATGATTTTGGTCCTAATAGACCGTTAATAAGTGAACTTATTAGAAGTTATAGGAGTAGAACTTACGTGGGTTATAATAATGTATTCATAATAACAAATCAATACATTACTAAAAAAATAATTTTTAATTTAGATTTAAATAATCTCTTACCAACAGAGCTGCCATCTTTACAAGATCAATGGAAAAATGATCCATTATCAGGTTCATACCAAAGCATAGTTCCAGGTTTGACGGGTAGTTATAGATTCTTAAAAGGTACAGAACCTAAAAAATTAGACAGTTTTGTGGCATGTTCATTAGACACAGTTGATAGATTTATTGCTCAGCAGGATATACCTGCTCAAGCTTTTTTGAATACATCTCTATCAGCTGAGTTGAGTACGGTGGGTATTATACGCGGGCAATCTTTCGATGCTGGTTATATGTCAATTATTAGAGCAGCGACCGCAGTTAATGCTTTTAATGATACTTTTTTAAGTTTTTTCGACTTTATACAAGATGGTAGAGCTAGGGTTATTTTTGACAATTTAGCTTTAGAACAAAAAGAAGATCCAATTTTAGATAGTATTAATAATAAAATTTACGATATTAATTCAGTTGGTAATAGATTATTTGTCCAGTATGTTAATATATCCGCAGCACAAGGTTTTATACAAGAATTTACACCTGAACGATTTAAGTTATCTGCTTACCCGCTTAGTAAAACAGTTAATACGGGTTATAAAATTGACTTTTTAGAAGAAAATAAAGAATTAAAAATTATGTCTTTTGCAAGAGATTTATCTTCAAATATCGTAATAGATAAGATAAACGCCACTACCGGTGTTGTAGAAAAGACTAATACTTTAATACTTACCGGTATAAACGTAACGCCGCGTGAGATGTATGTAGCTGCTGAAGCTATACCGGTAAATCTGCTTATAAGTGAAACTGAATCATTAACTGCAAAATATCCTGAAGGTATATATAAACATAGAAGAATTGAAGCTAGTGATTATGAAGTAATTTATAACTTTGATAATACATTATCTACTAAATTTGAATATTTGAGTAGTAATATACCGCATTTTAATCCGATAAATTATTACGCATTGGATCAGAAATATGGTAGTTATAGAGATAAATTAATGTTTAAGTTTAATCTGAATTCGTTAATTGATATCGAGTATTTAACAGAATCATGGGACAAAGCAGGTCCTCCTCTATCTACAAACGGTTATTCTAACTTTACTTTTAGTAACCCTGCATCCGCATTAAGTGCATGGGATGGTAGCCTTTTAGAAATACGCTCTGAAGCAGTTACTAATGTTGAAATAATATTTACAGTACCTAATGTTTCAATTAAAAATTATTTTAATATTAATTTAGATTTAAATGCAGGTCATATTGATCTTTATAATAATGGTATAGTGTTTGGTAAAATAAAATTTAACCCAAATTTAATACCTATAGAAAGAATAATATATCCCGAATTATTTATTAATACTCAAAATATACGGAACACACCTATAGATAAAATAGTTGAAGATTTCTCGTATAATAGTTCAGGTGGAACTTTAAAAAATTTAAAAATACACAATACATCTTTCGATACCAGTTTAATAAATTATTTAGAACTACAAACTAAACCAGTAGACCCGCTATATTTTAGAGTGCCATGCGGTACTAGAAATAGTAGTGAAGAAATTGATACTATATTTACCTATAATATCCCAGGTAATGCAAGTAATTATATTAAGGTTAATATTAAAGATCTTAATATAAATAATGATATCAAACGTCAATTAACTGAATACCTGCAACGTTCGGTGGAAATTAGTACACCTTCACAACAAAAATTAATTTATAACGTGGATTAAAAATATGGCAATTAATGATATAGCAACAAAATTTTATATTGGTCAAGATTTAGAAAATACTTCCAGTGATGAATATACGTCAATTACAACGTCTAAAAAAATGGCATATACTGAAGGGAATGATTTTACATTTCTAGGTGGTAAGTATATCGGGTACTATAATTACGATGGTGAAAATTTTTATAAAACAAAAGATTTACAAGAAGATAAACTAACAGTTGTTGAAGGGGTATATACAGATATCATTAATTCAGAAAAATTCTATGATAGAACAATATTTACTGTGTTGGATCCTTCCTATACCTTAGATGATATACTATTTAAACCTAACGAAATAATTAATAAAAATTCGATAAATTTTAAATTGAATTTAATGTATGAAAATTTTATAGATTTATTTAGATTTACAAATGTAAATGACCCGTTAATACCGACTCAATTTAGATCGTATGCAGCTTTATCTGCTACCGAGGATAGAGGTACTATATGGCAATGGATATCTTCAGATGTTAGATTTATTTCTGGTGGTAGTGGGGGTACTGGATTTCAAAGTAGTTCTTCATTAGTACCGTTGTCTGGGTACAATAAACAATTCATTAACGTTCAACGTATGAATACATTGACGATGAGAAGTACAAAAATACCAGAAGAGTTTACATTATTTGTATCAACTAGTTCGTATTTGTTTGCTTATCAATTGGATGACAATGATACAATGTTTGATTTTGTTTTAAGTGCTGATGGTATAGGTTTAGATGATCAAATTATTTTTCAAAATATTACATCTATAGCAGCCGATAAAGAAAATAGTGTTATTTATATTAATGATAGAGGTAAAAATTCAATATATAAAGCTGAAACCAAAACAATAACTAATAAAGATCGAACCGGGGTAAGGAAGATAAAATTATTACAAACTATTGGTGGTGTCGGAAACGATATAACTAATTTTACCGATAATACATATATTGAATATGGGGATAAAAATATTTTTGTATTTGATGAAGTTGAAAAAACTATTAAAAAGTTTAGTGATAAATTTGTATATAAAATAACATATGCTAATAGTAAATTATTTACTGAAAGCTCGTTTGTTAGTATGACGTATAACAAAACTTTTAATTTACTATACGTGCTAACAAAAACATATACCGTATTGGTATTAAACGCTAATAATTTTAATGAAGTTGATAGGTATACTCTAACGAGTAACCCGTTCGAATTTAGTATACCTTTAATAGGATTTTTTGAATTACCTAGTAAAATAGTTTTCTCAGAGAATGATAGTAATATATACTATTTACAGACTACTAAAAACGTATATAAATATTTTGTTAATACGCAGAGAAAAAATATTGAACGATTTACAATTAATATTGAATTTGATGCTATAGCACTATGGAATACAATATTCTCTAGATTTTCTGCTTATGAAGAGGCATGGGACGAACTACCTGATTTTGATAAGTTTACTTTAGCTGGTAATGGTTTGCAAATTATTGGAAGCGATACTAATTTAACAGATAAAGTAATATTGTGGTCTAATAGAAGAGTATTTAGTTTTAATGAAACAAACAATTACGTATCATTGTTAAATACAACGAGGCCAGATTTTTACAAGAAAAGTGAAATATTTATCAAAACTGAATTTTTTAATAATATTACTTTTAATTCTACGATATACAGACACTTATACAATTTAAATTTATTGAGTAAAAATTTAAACAAAAAATTATTAGCGGAGTTCGATACGGTTGAAACTGATGGTTATTTACGATTTAAAGAATTTTTAGAATTAAATTATGATGATAAAAAAATATTAAATATAGAGGATCAAAAGCAGTTTTTCGTCGGGGTAAATGAAACTTTGAATGGTAATACGTTGAACAGGGTAATAACTAATATATTTAATTATCAAAATGAGGTAATTAATGCAGTTAAAACAAAAAGAGTTGGTGAAAGAATACCTCTTTTAAAGACGGTACTTTTAGATTAAATAATAATATGTCGACAGAGATTTCAGGTTTAGCAGGTGAGATAGTAGCATTTACATATCCATCAATTATAAAGGTTGCAGACAATCAAGCAATACCCACAGTTCAAGGAGGTAATAGAGATCCCAATGTTATCGTTGAAAATGAAAATAGAGGTACTGCAGTACCTAGTGGTTTAGCTAGATTAACCGATGGTAGTGGTAATTTAACATCTTTAGCAATAGGTCAAAACTTAGCTGGGGCTAGGATTTACGGTCCAACGACCATTGCTGGTCAAAGAGATGGTAGTTGTAACGATAAAATGTTGGAAATCTGTAACGGAGGTGTTTGTATTGAAGATAATATCATTCTAATGTCTAATGGAAATGATGCATTACCGAATACGTTATGTGGTACAACTAATTCAGCTAATTTAAATGTAGATTGTCAATTTTGTGTCAAGTCTGGGTCGAGCGAGACATATGGTGCAGTAATTGATACTAATTTTTGCGTAAATGAATGTGCAGTTATTCATGATGATCTGGTTGTAAATGCTGATATTCTAGTTTCAGGTACCGACCCAGGAGGTAATGGTAGTATATTTGCTTGCGGTGTTATAGAAGCTCAGGGAAATATTAGATCATGTCAGGATATTATTGCATTCTATTCATCTGATAAAAAATTAAAAAATAATATTATTAAGATAACAGATTCGAATAATGTTATTAATAGTATTAATGGTTACGAATTTGATTGGAATGAAAAAACAGATAGAGAAGGTCACGATTATGGGGTTATAGCTCAAGAAGTTCAAAAAGTAGCTCCTACCTTAGTAAAAAAGAGAGCTGATGGGTATTTATCTGTTGATTATATAAAGCTTATACCTATTTTAATAGAAGAAGTAAAAAGTTTAAATAATAGAATAAAAGTATTGGAGGAGAAATAATGGCTACTTTATTAGGACAAAACATAAATGAAACATATGACGGGTTATTAAAAACTACAACTAACGGTACTATTGGTACTAATCAGTTAATTACAGATGGTTTAGGTTGTGCTACATCTTTAACTTTAGGTAGCATCGGCACTGGTTCATCTTTTGATAATTCTTTAGTTATAGGTACTACTTTATTAGTTTGCAATCAAATTACAACTAATAATAATTTATTAGTTAAAGGTTCACATTCGGTTGATGGAAATGCATGTATAGCTGGTTCTACCACTTCCGGTAGTCTTACTGCAGGTAATTTTAAATTTACTGGTTCAGGAACGTTTAACGGTGCTCTTACTTTATGCAATACATTAAATGTTAATGGTAATTCAAGCCTAGTAAATACTTCAATCAATGGTAATTTAAATGTTAGTAATGATATAACTGGTTCTCAAAATTTATGTGTAAATGGTACAATTAATGCAGGTGGTGATATAGTTGCGTTTAGTACATCAGATAATAGATTAAAAGATAATTTATTGCCAATTGACTCGGAAAATTTTGTAAGCAATTTAACTGGTTATGAATTTGATTGGAATGATAGATCAAAAAAATCCGGTAAAGGTAAAGGTATTATAGCTCAGGATTTATACAAACTTGATGATAGTTTAGTAAGAGAAAATAACGACGGTTATCTATCAGTAGATTATATTAGTTTAATACCCATACTAATAGAAGAAGTAAAAAGACTCGGTAAAGAAATAAACGAACTTAAAAAATAATTATTTTTAATTACTTCTTAAAAGTAGGTTCAAAATATTTGAATGATGCAAATCCAGATGTACCCAATAGTAAAGTATGACTAGATGATAGGGTTGTTAATACAAGCGACCCTAATTCGTTGACAGAACCATAAATAAAATCACTAGAAGTTTCGACACTATCAATTATATCGAAATTTTCATCAGGAGAAGTAAAGAAAAAACTTTTATTTTCGTATTGCAAATTTTTATTTTCTATATAATCATGACCTTGTTGTAGAGGTGTATTATTATTTTCAACACTTAGTTTTATTTTATAATTGTTTGCTGACAACTCTCTCGATGTTTCAATAGTATTAAATCTCGTTATAAAAAAATTAACAGTGCTTTCACTTTCATTTTGCATTGGAGAATCTTTTGTTATAAAAATTTTATCTGGTACCGGGTCGGTTACATTTACTACATACTGATTATTGTTTCTAAAAAAATGACCAGCGCTAGTGGTTACTATTAATGTAACTGGGTAATTACCTGCAGTTTTATAAGTGTGGAAAGCGGATAAATCATCTTCAACAATTGTACCGTCACCGAAATCAATAAAAAAGTCTGTATCTGAAATTGTCTGATCAGCTGATAGAAAGTCAGGTACTGCATATATACCTCCAATCCCTCCAGTATATACAGCACTCTGCGCACTAGATATAGTAGTTCCTAATATTTGTTGAGGTACGCTATTGGGTATATTTTTATATATGTTTAAAGGTATGGCTATACCGGATAACGTACTATAATCTTTATTAAAGCTATAAGACATTTTATGCGTTCTCTATAATTATATTAGATAATATTGACTTACCTGATAGATATGGGTATTTAAAAAATGGTAGTTTTAAATCACTACCAATTATTTTAATATCATTATCTGGGTAGATAGGGTTATAAACAACGAGACTTATACCGTCAACTTCATTAACTACCGTGGAGTTAGTAATTCGTCTCGTGCTAATTTCTTCCACCCCTTCGATGTTAAATATTTGATTACTTATTTCTTTAAGACTTACCAAACCATTTAAATTGACATTGTCGAAATAATTTGCAAATATATTGTTTATCCGTTCTTTCATAGCTTCAGTACTTGTATTACTTAAGACATTTCTCTTAATTACTAAAAATGATTCTTCTGCGATATCTTTGGTAATATTTTCATTATCACCAGATCTCGCACCGAGATCAAAAGCAGTATAAACCGGGTCAACTGGCACTATATTAATATTAGCTTGTTGTTTTTCTTTAAAAGTATTTATTATGGAAGATTTTTGAGATGTACTTACAAAATAAAGGTTATCATCTTTATCTATATTATTAAATTTTGAAACTAAAAATAGGTATATATTATTTGCTTGATTAATAGAATTGAAATTAATTTGATTGAACAATACTCGGCTATCATCATTTGGTCGATTTAATCCAATATTTAAAAAGTAATTGAGATATTGATCAACGTAATCATCATTATTAACCACCTCAAACGATTTAAGTATTTGAGAAAAATTACTATTTAAAAAATCTTTATAATCTGCTAAAGTTATAACTCTATTCTGTAATTGAAAGTTTTTCGACGCATTATTTCTAATACTATCTACATCTTCCTTTTCCACTGGTATTGTAGATTTTAAAGTATTGGTAAATGCTAAATATTGTATTTGTTGTGTAGTTACAAAGTTAAATGTATTATTATAAATGCTGCTACTAATTAAATTAAATCTGGGTGTAATAAATTGATTTAATTTATTACCATCCAACACTCCAGGTGATATTACTCCTGATTCTCCCGAAGATTGGATGTAATAAATAAAAAGAGAATCTCTTTCGTTTAGCTTTTTACCAAATACCCCATTACCAAATTTAAATTCATACAAACCATTTTCATTCAATCTTTTCTCATATACAGTAGAGTCAGAATTTTCTAAAAATAGACTCGTTGTTTCAGTAAACTCGGTTATTTGACCTGTATTACTGTCGCGTACATAGATATCAATAGAACTACTATCTATATTAATATTAACATTATCATCAGTACTCTTTACAGCTAATGGTATAGTTTCAAAATCCTCCCCCAAAGCAAGTACTTCAGGGTATTCGAAATATTGCCCTTCTCTTAATATATTCTCACTAGAAAAGTTTTCTAAAGACTGTTCCCCTGCTACGGTTTTATTAAACGTACTATCTTCTATAAATGCATAGTATAGACCACCAGCTAAAAAATAACTATATCTTTTAATAGTATATGTATCAATTGGTAGTAAGCTACTTGCTTTTAAATTAAATGATAGTAATGAAGTTTGATATCCTTTAGGTTTGTAATCAATTAACTTAACAATCCTATTCATATTTTCGTATATACTTGTATCAGTAAACATTGCATCTGATGAAGTCTGGTTTAGATAAAATAAAAGTAAATGGTAACTATAAGCTATAACATCTACAATAGACGACATGTTACTACCTTCAAACGATTGATCAGTATATACACCGCCTTCATTTAATCTCGTTTGAATTAATTCTTTTAGCGATTTTGCGTCAAAAGCAGTATAACTATCTCTCGATAAACTAAAATCAGTTAAGTTTTTTTCCGCCATAAAATTATTTAATTAGTAACTATAAAAACCAGAATTGTTTAGTCTACCTTTTAAATTTAAAGGGTTATTATTAAATTCAGGTATATTTACGATAATGTTTAATTCGTATTCCTGAAGTGAAATATCTGAAATTACTTCAATTTCTTTAATTTGTATTCTAGGCTCAAATCCGATAAAAGTACTACTAATAGTTTCCCCTATAACCCTACCTCTTGCTTTTGATACCGGTAGGAAAAGTAAATCACCAAAGTTCATACCGAATTCAGGATTTAAAATTTTTTGACCAGGAAAGGTGGTAATTAGATTAATTAAAGAATTTTTTATAGCCTCAAAATTTATTGATGAATTTAAATCTTTTAAATTTTCTGGGCTATTAGCTTCGCTGCCTTTTACAATACCTACCTTTACATCGAGTTTTACA
>JAAHTH010002802.1_pt1 | contig 12731 bp, 10 predicted proteins | sample 6116091 | NCBI WGS metagenome assembly JAAHTH01 (sample SAMN13939990, study PRJNA603662) | sponge metagenome | isolation source: marine sponge | host: Mycale hentscheli | place: New Zealand | collected 2006
CAACAATAACAAATGGCAAAAGCTATCTCCAAAAAAGCTACCAAGGAGAAGCTTGACGCTCGTAAACGGCAGATAGCTAACAGCACTGCCATGGGAGACTTGATCAAGCGACTTGACGAGTCCAAGGACTACGAACTACGTACCTATGGATTCGACAAGATCCAAGGGCTAACGCAGTTGCAGTATGAGATGCTATCGTTCGTGGCGTACAAAGGTTTGCAGAAAGCCAAATGCACACGGTTCGATAACTTCAGAAACATCGTCTCCATTCTGTGGCCGAAAATAGAATGGAACATATGGCTGGAACGACAGATCCAATCCTTGTGCGACAACCAGTTCGTTTCATGGACTGGTTGTGCTGCTTCAGGCAAGACCTTCGCGGGTGCCCTGTACAGCACGGTGTGGTGGATCTGCCAACCTGACGTTAGTGCGGCAGTGCTGACATCCACCACCAAAGGCATGCTCCGCAAACGTATGTGGAGTGAAGTCCAGAAACTGTATACATCCATGGAATGGAATCCACCTGGAAACATGGTTGATTCCAAGACCGTATGGCAAGCAGTCAAAGGCGACGAAAAGAACGCTATCTTCGGACTGGCAGTCAAAGACGGTAACACAGCCGCAGCGGTGGGTCACATTCAGGGTATTCACACAAGCAGAGTTTTAATAGTAATCGATGAAGCGACGGACACTCCCCAGGCCATTTTTGATGCAACAGCAAACCTTTACGCAGGGTGTGAACAATTCCAAATGCTCGTCATCGGAAATCCAAACAGTCACTACGATCCCCACGGAAAATTCAGTGAGCCAAAAGATGGCTGGAATTCTGTCACTGTTGAGACAGAAGATTGGGAAACTCAGATCCAGCTAAACGGGGAACCTGGTTACTGTGTGCGCTTTGACGCAGAACGTAGCCCGAACATCATAGCCGGTAAAACAACCTACAAGTATCTGATGACGGAGCATCAGTTGGAGGGTTCCCGTCGAAAGTATGGGCCAGAGTCTCCGTTGTTCTGGAAGTTCTACCGTGGATTCTGGGCACCGAGTGGTGTGCTTAAAACCGTGTTTAACGAAACCCTGCTGGCCAAGATGGAAGCTCATTTGGGTTTTCTGTTCCGACGAGAAATCAAGGTCATCGGAGCATGCGATCCAGCGTTCGGTGGTGGTGACAGAGCTGTGTTGAGGTTTGCGGTAGTCGGGGTTATCGATGACGGCAAACCAGGCATTGAACTGGAGTTGTTTGATGAACTTGAAATAGATGCTTCCTCAGAAGAACCGGTTCACTTCCAGTTAGCCGCACAGATCCAATCCAAATGTGAACAACGAGGGTGCAAACCGGAAGACTTCGGTATTGACGCCAGTGGTGAGGGTGGTGGTTTGGCCGACATTCTAGCCAAGCAATGGTCGCCACGGATTAACCGAGTGGAGTTTGGTGGAGCAGCCAGTGATCTACCTGTATCGAGCGAGGACTTGAGACCTGCCAAAGAAGTCTACGACCGGCGCGTGACCGAGTTGTGGTTCACGGCACGGGAATATTTGCAGTCGGGTCAGCTTAGAGGGATCGACCCATGGACTGCCAAGGAGTTTTGTTCCAGAGAATTTGAGGACGAACGTCGAAAGCTCAAGCTACAAACCAAACGCGACATGAAAGCTGTGTACGGCATGTCGCCGGATATAGCTGACTGCACTGTCATACTAACTGAGGTTGCCAAACGATCAGGCATAGGAGTATACATAGCAGACCACGTACGTGAGCAGGACACTGACGAGTTCGTGGATTTGACCAACGCAGTATACGACGACATTGGAGAAGAATTCGACGACCTAGACGCACCCATATAATATGCAAGCAATTTCAGACATCGGCACAGTTCCACCAGGAGGGTGGACCTACATAGACGAGGACGGTAACAAGTTCCGAGGAACTACTTTGGCTTATACGGTGGATGCCATACGTCAGTCATACTTTGCCAGCAAAAAAACTCCACCAAAAAACCTGGAGTATGCCATAATGGACCAGATCTGCAAACGACTGGACCTCAATAGCGACAGATGCTTTGACTACACTCCTCCTACCAAAACCGAGTTGCTTACCCGAGCGGGTAACGCCATCAAGAACTTTGTAAACAACGGATTCAAGCTGGTCACCGCAGAGCAGTTATTGGATCGTCGGGCGGTGTGTGAGGAATGTTCGCTCTGGAACGGAGAAGGATCATTTGGTATGGGTAGATGCGGGTCATGCGGATGTACAGGGTTGAAACTGCACGTAGCGGGTGAAAAATGCCCTCTGAACAAGTGGGAGGAAATATAATGAACAACGATTTAGACAATCTAAACGAAAATGGGTCGGTGCCTAACACAAGGGTCACAGACCCTATAGTCGCCCGACAAATCTCAAACGACATCATCGACCAGAACGACCGACGATTGGACCGTAACTCCAGAGTCAAAGGATTGGTTGACGGCAACCCTCCTTACTCGGCTAGTGCGCTTTCCAAAGCAGGTCAGAAGTACAGGTCTAATTTTAACTCAGGACAGGCACTGTCGTTCCTGCAAACTTCGTTGACTGCCTACTACGATCTGTTCGCGGAGGTTCCAACGTATGCTACGATTACCTGTGACTCAGGCAATCCTGACAAGGACGATGAGTGGGGCAAGATCCTGACAGAAGAATTTGACGAGATCCAACGACAAGATCCTTGTCTGGATTACGGCATTCAGTTGAGCCAGCACGACATGGTTCTGTATGGTTCCGGCCCCGTGTTGTGGGAACGGGATGATGACTGGGTTACTTACCCCAAAAAACACGACCGTGTTCTTCTAGCCAACAACGAACCATCCGACATGAATCGATGGACCAAGGCTGTGGTCAGGGAAGTGTTTACTCCTGCGGAGTTGTTCAAGTATATCAACGACCCTGATGTAGCCAGCAAAGTAGGGTGGGACGTAGAGGCAGTGCGTAAATCAATCCTAAGTGCAACCGACGAGTTTGCTACTTACCCGAAAGACTGGGAACGCCAGCAACAATCTATTCGTAACAACGATCTGGAGTACACCAACCCAGATCAAGTGATCAACGTAGCCCGACTGTTCTTCAAGGAATTTCCAAACAAGGACAACAAGGAAGGTGGGATCACCGAGGCATGGGTCAGCTTGGATCACGACTACGGGTTCCTGTATCGTAAAGTCAGAAAGTACAAGAACTGGAATCAGATCATGTGTCCGTTCATGCTGGATCGTGGAGATGGCACTTACCACTCCATCAAGGGCATCGGAGTTCGGATGTTCCCGTTCCTGTGGACCAAGGAACGACTGACCAACTCCATAGCGGACAATGCGTTCGTGATGTCGAGTCTGCATATCCGAAACCAGCAAACCGGATCTGCCACACCAGACAGCATGGTTCACATGGGACCGTTTACGATTTGGAAATCAAACTTTGAACCGATGAACTTCAACCAGATTGGTTCATCGATGGAAGCAGCCATGAGCGTGTCCAGAACCATGGACATGGAACTGCAATCCAACTTGGCACAATTCAGGCCACAGGTAGCACAGCCGCAAGGAAATCCTAGAACTGCGTTTGAGGTAGCTTCAACGGTCAACCAACAGTCTGTGCTGACCAAGACCGGTATTCAAAGATACTTTGAACAACTGGACAACTGGTATGCAGAACGATTCCGAAGAGCTTTGACTGGAAAGCTGAACAGCTTCAGTGATACGGCCAAAGCAGCCAGAGTGTTCCGTCAGAAAGTAGCAGCCAAAGGAGTGCCCGAGGACATCTTCGAGGCATGCACCGTCAAGGCTACCAGAACCATCGGCCAGGGAAGTCACTTCCTGAGAACTCAGACCTTGCAGTCACTACTGGGGTCTGTGGCAGGATCGCTACCAGAAGGTGGACGAGTCAACTTGATGGATGACTTCATAGCATCCACCGCTGGATATGGGATGGTAAACCGATACAACCCCAAAAACCGTATGGCAACAACTTTGCAGGATCACGAATGGGATGCGACACAGGAGAATGGGAGTATGCGAGTGGGGAATGTGGTTGTGGTCACGGATACACAGAACGATGTGGTCCATGCAGGTGTGCATATGGCTTCTGTGGCAGAGGGAATTGCTTCCTTGCAGCAAGGTGGAAACCCTCAAGAAATACTGGTCTACGCTATGGCAGTGCTTGAGCATACAGGCGAGCATTTGGCTAGATTGGCTAACGACCCGCTCCGACAAGGAGAATTACAACAACTAAGCCAACGCTTTGAAATCCTGCAACAACAAATGCAGGAGCTGGGAGGATTGGTCGAGCAATCAGGTGCCATGGAGCAAGGACAACAGGAAGCCCAGCAGATCCAACAGGGCATGGACCCTAAAGTTCAGATCAAACAGGCTGAAGCTCAACAGAAAATGACTATCCAACAGCAACGAGCGCAGAACGAAATGGAGCTTAGTCGAGCTAGGACGGAGAACCAAATGAGACTACAGGATGCGCTGACCGCCAACACTATCAGGAACCAGAATAAAAATGTTTGACAAAACGTAACTCCTGAAGAGGCTGAAGAGGTAGCTGCAAGCTACCTCTTTTTTCATGAAGTACACTATTGTATACATCACCAACCGACTGGAACCCTTACTGCACTGGACCCTAGACAGTCTGGCTTTAGAAATACCTGCCGATGAAAGATCTGACGTTCAATTTGTGGTAGTAGACAAATACGGAGATGACTTGGGTCGCAAGGAATGGGTGCGGGCACAACTGGTAGATAAGTTGGACGGGTGTAAGTTCGTCCACACGACAGTCAAACCCAACGTATGGTGCGGAAAACACCGGCTTACTTCTGCGGATTATTTTGCAGCTTCCAATTACCGAAACACAGGTATTCTGTTGGCTGAAGCTCCGCATATAGCTTTTCTAGATGATCTGTCCGTGCTTTGCGGGGGGTGGTGGGATCACGTAAAGCAATCCAAAGCAGATCAGGAAGTGTATTTGGGCACTTACGACAAACACCGGCACATGTATGTAGACCAAGGCATTTTACTTAGTTCTGATCCTCATTCCATTGCCGAAGACACCCGACGACAAAAACTTCAACCAGGAACTAAAGACCCTATCCCATGTACAGGTAGTTGGATGTATGGTTGTTCGTTTGCATGCCCTACGGAGGCATTACTGCAAGTCAACGGATTTGACGAAGACTGCGACTCAATGGGTAGCGAGGATTATATTACTGGAATTCTTATGGAGAAAAAAGGGTGGAAGTTCAAGTTCTGCCAAAGGATGAAAACCATCGAATCAGACTACCACCACGAATTGGGTAAAATTGCCGTCAGGGTAATCAAACCCATGGGAGACACGGATGCGTCTCACGTAGTTTTGAACTCAGTTATGAACGGTTCCAAGGTGAAAAGTTCTTTTTATTCCAACAAATATTCGGATATACGCGCGGCTAGAGACTACGTCCTACAAACAGGTAAACTACCAGAGTGCAGTATACCAGAGCATGACTGGAGAGACGGAACTTTAATATCAAAAATGGGATGAACTACAAAGGAAAACTACTTGAAACCGTTCCCAGCATGAACGGATGGTGTGACCCCGCCAAATCAAACCACATATTTGACTCAGTCGTTAAGCAACGTGCAACAACTTGTGTAGAACTGGGAGTGTTTGCGGGCAGGAGTTTTGTGGCGTTTGCTTTGGCGTTAGCTGCACTAGGAGAAGAAGGCAGCGTAGCCTACGGAGTCGATACGTGGGCAGCAAGCCCAGCGGTAGCCAACAACGAAGGAGAAAACGCAGCATGGTGGAGAGGAATAGACTACCCAGCCATGTACGACGAATGCCACCGGACTTGCGGAAAGCTGGGTGTGCTGAACTATACTAAGCTGCTGAAAATGTCAACGGTCGATGCTTACCACGAAATCAAAGGATCGGTGGATGTGCTACACATCGATGGAAACCATAGTCAGTGGGACTCAACCCGTGACGTAGCCCTGTGGGTGGATCGGGTTTCACCTAACGGACTGGTTTACTTCGACGACGAGGACTGGGCTTCCACGAAAATGGCTCAGGAGCTATTGATGACAAAATGCACCAAAATAGAAGAACTTAAAACGACAAACGTATGTGGCGTATATCGAAAGAACGGATAATAAACAAGATAAGATCTATGATAAGCCCAACCTCGCAGCAGTATTTCGATCTGGAATCCCAGCTAAAAACATTTCAAGATGACCTCAACACACGGGTCAATCAGTTGAACGAACTATCTGCTTCAGCTCAGGATACGGTGCAGCAGTTCCGAAGGGTCATGTCTCAGAACAATGAAAGCATTGATCTGATCATGAAGCATTTTGATACGGACGTTCCTACGTTCCAAGAACAGGCTGAACATGAAGGTTGGAAAGCAGGGTTGTTTGATCTTCCGTATGGCAAGGAGAACCGGCTGTTTTTTAATCCGTCTATTGTAGAGTATGACAAACAACGATGGTTGATCGTCCGCAACTGCCAGTTCAACCCGCACAAAAAACCTCCGTATGACTCGTTCAGTGCGCTAGATCGCTACCAACTGGATGGCACTGACATAATTCCAGATTCAGGCACCCGCATACCATTGCCGTTGGGTAAATCCAAACGTGAGCAGTGGGAAGATCCACGGATCTTGGATACAGGCAGCAAACTGGTTCTGTCGTGTACAAACTTTATTCAGGGGTTGGGCCATGCACACATAGCCTTGGCTATCATGGATAAGTCTTGGAACATCCAAGGGATCAACCACCCCAAATATGGCCATAACGGACACGATCTTCCTTCCAACACAGAGCATGAAAAGAACTGGACCTGGTTCATGCATGAAGGAGAGATGCACATGGTATACGACATGGAACCGCACACTGTGGTTCGATGTGATTCAGCCGCAAGCCCACAGGAAGAATACCAAACCGATTTGCCAAGTGACATGTGGCGACATGGTAGACGACGAGGGGGCAGTAACCCTGTCCGCATAGGGGATGAGTATTTTGCCTTCTACCACAGCTCGTTGCCGTGGTGGAGAGGCAGACGCAGATACTACATGGGTGCGTATGCTTTTGAGGCAAAGCCTCCGTTTAGGATTACCAGATCCACAAGCTTGCCGTTGCTAACCGGTTCCAAGAACAACCACCGAGTGCTGGAGTTTCCGTTGGTCATATTCCCTGGAGGTAGTTTGTATAACGCCAAACAGCAGGAACACATGGTTGTGTTTGGAGTCAACGACTACCAGAGCGGGTGGACAAAAATATCGCACGAAGATCTTCTGGAGAGAATGAAAATTTATGTTCGGATTAAGAAAAAAACACCAAGTAAAGTTACAGCCGAAACCACCAACAGACTACATCCCATCCCCCGATTGGAGAAGATCGCCGGAGCTGACATCAGCGACAAAACGATTATTCCTGACTACGGAGATGCTGGGTATCCTGGAGCTGCTGAGAAAAGAAACGCCAAAGCAAATAATGCAGCTCCCGCTAAACGCAAGCGAAGGAGAACAGCTAAGGCTGGGAAGTCTTGAAGACGGGTATTACGTATGCCTGAACAAGTTACTGTCGCTTCAGACCTTGGCAGAGGATGCCCAGGACGTAGAAGCGACTTTTGAAGAAAGGTGAGACAAATGAGTGACGAAGAAACGAGTCCATTTAGTGACTCCGTCATGGCGAGCATGACCACCGATGCTCCTGCAAAACAGGAGCGTCCACAAACCGAGGAAGCTCCTGAACCACAGGAGACTCCTAAAGCGGCAGAGACCCCTGAACCACAGGAGGCTCCTGAGAACGACGAACAGAAAACCAATTGGAAAGCTCTACGGGAATCCAAGAAGGAGATCGAAAAAAAGTTCAAGGAATCCGAGGCAACCAGAACCGACATGATGGCTCAACTAGAGCAACTCAAGGGGGAACTGACTGCTGCCAAAGACTCCTATGACGCGGAAGAATACACCAAACTAAAAGCGGAACGGGAAGACATGGTCAACCAGATCGCTGAGTTGGATATTCTTCGTAGTCCTGAAGTACGCAAAGCCAGGGAACGAGTAGACTCGGTCATCGAAAGTGCGGTCAAATCGATCAAACGATTGATGCCAGACACACAGGGGTTTACCAAAATCCTAGCCCTAAGTCCAGACGCACGGGACGCTGCCCTGCGGGATCTGTTGGAAGATTCTTCAGCTTCGGTTGCCAGCAGGGTGTGGCAACTGGTTGACAAGGTTGACACCGCTCAACAGCAAGTGGAGGAAATTACTTCCATGGCCGAAGGGAAACTTGGTGAATGGAAACAATCGAAGGAACAACAGGCTACGGAGCGGCAACAGTCAGAGCGCAAAAAAACCGAGCAGCTCTATCATCTAGGGTTGCAATCGGCTCAGGAGGATATGCCGGAGTTATTCGGTATCAAGGATGGAGACGACGACCACAACAAACAAGTTGCGGATCGTTTGGGGTACGTCAAACAAATGCTGTTTGAACCATTCGACGAAACCGATGCGGTCAAGCATGCGTTCTACGCATCGTTGGGTAGATCGTCAGTAACCACCCAGAAGATGCAGCTAGAGGCATTGGCCAAGTCTGAAGCAGAACGCCAAACCCTGAAGGAACGACTGAAGGCATACGAGGATGCTGAACCAGGAGGATCTGGGGGTGCCAACGAAGAAGGTGGAGGTGCAGGTAAAATAGAACCTGGATGGTTCACCAACACAGTCCTGTCCAACATGGGCTAACTTCAAAACCCCGTCCATCAGGGCGGGGTTTTTTAGTGTTGACTCATAAAGTTAGATGTGTCTAACTTTGGGCAGACGTTAGAGGGTTTCGTCTCCCTGATAGGCGCAAAAATGCTAGGGTCGCCGCCAGCACTACTAGGGACTGCCTTGTGTGAGGTAGTCATTTAATCGTGTAACATCTAAGAAAGAATTTTAGTTATGGCATGCGGCAATATATTTGAAGCATTTAAAGTAGCGCAGGAACATCTCGGTGAAGAGCTGTACCGTCGCGCATCATTCAGCTCCATATGGGGCAACCTCGTCCCTAAAGGGGAATTTCCGAAACACGTTGGTCTGACCAAGTCTGTGTTTGAAATGGGTAACGCCTATCCAACCGCAGATGAACGTACGTGGGATGCATATACTCTCGCTAACGGGTCCAACAAGGGAGCTTGTGCATACAACTTCCAAGAATACTCAGTTGGGTTCGATGAGTTGACATATTCGCCTTCCCACCTCCAAATGCGCGGGCCGCTTTTGTGTAAGGACGATTTGAACTTTGACCACATGGCTCCTCAGTTTCTGAACGGCTATGTAGAAGAGTTGACCAAGCTAGTTCAAGCAGAGTTGGACAACAAACTGCAAAAGGAATACTACACCAAGGTTCCCAAAGCAGTCATGACATCTGCGTTCCCAATCAGTGCGGCTGGAGCAAGTTTAACTTTGGCAGAAGCCACAAGTGACTTGACTCAGGAAGCTCTGGACAAAGCATATGTCCACTTGATCCACAAACGTGCCAGCAACCCAGACTCCAACGGGTTTGTTAGCTTGGACAACGGTGGACCTTTGTTCAGTCTGTACCTCGGAATGGAAGCCAGTCAGGCAATCATCCTGAACAACTCTGAGTTCCGTAAGGATCTCCGTGAAGGTTCCATGAACAGTGAGTTGTTCCGACGACTCGGAGCCAACACTGCGATCAAGGGATTCCGTCACATTATCAATCCTCTACCTGCCAGGTTCAGCTATGCTGCTGGAGCCTACACTCGCGTCAATACATTCGCGGACGTTGGAGGAACCAAAGGAACTTACCAGGACATCAACCCTGATTACTTGGACCCAACCACAGCTCCTTACGAGGCAGCTTACGTGTTGAGTTCTGACGTAATGTCATGGGATTGGGTACGACCTGACAACCAAGTGGGTAGCACTCGCTGGGAGCCTCAAAGCTACATGGGTGACTGGCAGTTTATCACTGGACCAGAAGCTTGTGCCAACGATGGTACCGGTTATGATCCGTTTGGTAAAAATGGTCGCCACATCGCAGAGATGTCTGGAGCTGCAAAACCAGGCTCCAATCGATCCGCTGGATTGATGATTCTATTCAAGCGTTGCCAGTTGAATACATTGACAACTGTCACCTGCTCTTAAACAATTAACAATGAGTAGGGGGTGCCCCATGAGGGGGTAACCCCCTGCCCTTTGATCATATGAATATTTTGACCCGAATTTTTGGTGATGGTAGAGTAACACGCAATGATCCTGATTCTGTTGTAATTAAAAAACAGAACTTAATGCAGGAACAGGCGATGGGTAAGAACGGTTGGATTCACGTTGATGACACCGCCACCTACGGTAGCTCTACCGAACAATTTAGTGCTATACAGGCAACCACCGACACTGTCATTGCTACCGTAACCGGTGAGCAGATCAGTGCTACTGCCGTTGGCATACCTGCCGGTTTTCTGATCATGGGGCATATCTCTTCGTTTGCGTTAACGAGCGGAGAGGTCATCGCTTACCGAAGCGTCAGTTAGCATGCAACTTTCCCTCAAACTTGACCTGCCAAGTTACTCGTTCCCTTTCCTGGATCATATTCCAGGCTACATCGAGTATTATTGGATTGATGATCTGGGAGACCAGATTGTCGATGAGGCAGGTGACTTTCTTATGTTCTACGACGCACCGTAAACACTTATTATTGTAGAAAATTATGGCCACAAAACGGATCAAAGATATTTCAACAACTGCCACTACGTTTGCGGCAGATGATTTCATAGCTCTCGACGCGAGTTCAGTCGGAACTCGCAAGATGGCAAAAGCTTCCTTGATAACTCAAGTCGGAGCTAACTACCTGGAGAAAGCGGATAACCTCAGTGACGTTGCCGACAAAGACACTTCCAAACTAAACCTGGAAGTCCCAAACGTAGGCACGGCAGCCAACGAGGTTCCCGCCAACGGAATGCTTGGTGACCTCGCATTCCAGTCGTCAGCAGGAGTAGTCGTCGATGACCTCACGGTTGACGGACAGTTGACAGCAGCAGTCGGCAAACCAATGCCAGTCAATGGCCCGACGCTGCGGTTTGATGGCAGCAATGACGAAATCTCGTTTGCGGCAACCACTGATTCACCGTTCAGCTTTACCAACGGGACGGATGATACTCCGTTCGCTATTACGTGCTGGGCGAAAATGACCGATGCAACGTCTTTCGTGGTGGTCAGCAAACAGCAGTCAGCACGAGAGTATGTCTTTCGCACTGACAGCGTGGATAAGTTGAGGCTAAATTTATCGGACGGCACCAACATCCCAGAAACCGAGGCAAACGCTGCGTTGACCGAATACGAAAACCAGTGGGTTCACCTATGTGTAACCTATTCGGGTGCTGGTCCCAATAGTTCGAGAGCGTTTTCGGATGCAGCATCTGGCATTCAGTTTTACATTAACGCCAAGTTGGTGGGTTCGACAGCGACTAACAAAGCCAGCTACTCTGGCATGAATGCCAGCAGTGACCAAGTTCGCATTGGTAAACAGTCCACTGCATTTGCTGACGGCGAAATCAGAGACGTTAAGCTTTTCAACAAAGAGCTGAGTGCCGCAGAGATTAAAGAGGTCTATAGCAACGGGCAGTTGCCAGAAAGCTTTGCGGAATCGACGGGGACTGCCGATGTGGTCACTGACGGTGGCTTTGAAAATTGGAACACTTCAACCGACCTTACCGATTGGATTGAGAAAGCAAGTGTCTCAGTCGCGCAGTCAACCGACAAAATCAGTGGAACCTATTCATGCAAGTTAACAGGAGGTGGTGACATTGGCAGCTCAGGCAATAATTGGCTCGCTGAAACTTCAGTAATTTATAACGCCAACAAAAAATACCGCCTCACAGGCAGAGTAAAACGATTTTCTGGGTCAACCGAATCGCTCCAATTTGGGGCTATTTACTATAAAATAATTCAATTTAACGGCACTACCTTTTTTCCCGGCTCAACCTCAACTTACTTACCGTTTATAGGTGCAGTAACATCAAAGGATTTGGGCAATGGCTGGTATTCATTCTCAATCGATTTCACTACAACCATTGCAAACACATTAACGATTGGCGTCAACGGTTCAACGGACCCTTACTTAATCGACGATGTTTCTCTGGTCCAAATCGGAAGCGTCCTCGACGCACGGGCAGAACAATTCGATACCAGCACGGGCAAGCTATACGATTTGTCGGGCAACGATTTTGTAGGCACCCAGAGCGGTGGGGTGCAAAGTCTTGGTAAAAAGTTCCCCGTTTACGAAACTGGAACTTGGACTCCCTCGGTAACTTTTGGGGGAGGTTCAACTGGAATAACATACTCCGCACAGGAGGGTTATTACACCCGCGTGGGCAATTTGGCAGTAGTGACTGGACACATAAAAATGTCAGCAAACGGGTCAAGCAATGGAACCGCTCGCATCGCGGGGCTGCCTATTACTGGCAAAAATATGTCCTCCGCCTCTGTCGGGGCATCGGCTGTTGTCGCTGGTTATATGTCTGGGCTGACTAGCGGAGTCACCGCTCAAGTGGATGACAATGCCACAACTGCCACGCTTTATGACCACTCTGCAACTGGCTATGCAGAACTAGACCACAATAATTTGACTGGAGCGACAAGTCTGCGTTTCACAATCACGTATCCAATTCAATAAACAATTATGGACTCTAAAATTCAATATCTACGCGGTCAAATCAGTGGCCT
>JAAHTH010000098.1_pt2 | contig 12727 bp, 20 predicted proteins | sample 6116091 | NCBI WGS metagenome assembly JAAHTH01 (sample SAMN13939990, study PRJNA603662) | sponge metagenome | isolation source: marine sponge | host: Mycale hentscheli | place: New Zealand | collected 2006
AGTGAATTTGCAGTTCCACTAACATGTAAGTTATACGCAGGGAGGTGAGAGCCCAAAGCAATCCCTACTTTAGAACCGCTTACAATAAAGTCGTTATTACCCGCACTGTCTCCGACAGTTATGTCGCCACTATTGAATTGAACGTTACCATTAGGAGACAATGTCATTATAGCATCAGAACCTGTCAGGCTCATGTCGCCCTCTCCAGTTTTATAACCGATAACTAAATAACTGCCTGTGTCCCGAGGCTGGGATTGCAGACCTGTAACTACTTGACCTATAGTCCAGCGAGTTTTATTATAAACAGAGGTATTATCGTATTCCTGCTCAACAAAGTTTAAAAGATTATCTTTATTTCCTCCTGCGAAAGAAATACCTGTAGAAAGTAAGTTAACAGTAGTGGTGGAAGCCGTATCTGTAGGTATGATATTAAATCCTACAGGAGCATTTGCAGGCTCCCGCAGATCAGTAGCTTGATTACCAACAGTAATACGATCGCCACTAACCGATAAAAAGGTATCGCCATCAGCGCTATATTTAACGGGACCACCACCAAAAAGCTGACTATATTCGCCGCTCTGAGCTATCAGACCAAAACTATGATCAGGCGTAGTCATATAAAGAGCGATTTGGTTGTCGCCCAATGTTCTAACCCGCGCGTCGCCTCTAACTTCTAGCTTATTAGTGGGGCTATGGGTTCCAATACCTACATCACCTCCTGTGGTAAAAGTAATAATATCATTTGTGCCTAAAACAGCATCATTGCCGTTTTTATAAGCAAACCTAAAGCTGCTATCGCTATCGTAACGACCTTGAATCCATGAATTACCACCAATTCCTACGTGCTCGTAACGAATACCAAGATCTCCGCCAAAACTCGTGTTATTTTGAAGGGTCATTGTAGGCCCAGCAGACGAGCCTGTATTGCGAACTGTTAAAACTTCATCTCCTGCAGCAGGACGACTTGCATCGTCACCAATAACAACGCTGCCACGGTCTCCGTTTTTATCTACACGGATAGCTTGATGACTAACCTGACCGATATAAACTGGCGCATCGTCATCAGCGAGCATCATTAAAGCATTTTGGGATTCACTAAAACCGACAAAATTGTCGCCAAGGGAACTATTGATCTTTATAAACTTGTTTTGACCGTCAGGACCCGAAATTTGTACTTGATATTGGTCGCCTGAAATGTGAAGTAATCCATCAGGAGTTGTGGTACCAATACCTACGCTACCTCCTGTAGCTAAAGTGAGAATGTCATTCGTTCCTAGAACAGCATCTTGGCCACCAGTAAACGCGATTCTAAAGCTGCTATCGCTATCGTAACGACCTTGAATCCATGAATTACCACCAATTCCTACGTGCTCGTAACGAATACCAAGATCTCCGCCAAAACTCGTGTTATTTTGAAGGGTCATTGTAGGCCCAGCAGACGAGCCTGTATTGCGAACTGTTAAAACTTCATCTCCTGCAGCAGGACGACTTGCATCGTCACCAATAACAACGCTGCCACGGTCTCCGTTTTTATCTACACGGATAGCTTGATGACTAACCTGACCGATATAAACTGGCGCATCGTCATCAGCGAGCATCATTAAAGCATTTTGGGATTCACTAAAACCGACAAAATTGTCGCCAAGGGAACTATTGATCTTTATAAACTTGTTTTGACCGTCAGGACCCGAAATTTGTACTTGATATTGGTCGCCTGAAACGTGTAACAAAGCAGCTGGGTTTGTAGTCCCAATTCCGACGTTATCGGTATTATAATAAATTTTAGTGCCGTTTTCACTCCACAGCGAAGAGCCGCCGCCTGCGCCACCTGTCAATTGTATCCAGCCAGCTGCTCCAGTTACATAAAGTTCATTGTAATATCCTGAGCCCCACGCTTTTCCTGTGGTGCCTAATTGGCCTTCGCCACTATTTCTTGGTACTAAATTTTTTGTTGCCATGTTATTCGGTCTTATTAAAGGTTATTTACACAAAGTAATTAAAAATTAGAATTAAAAACTTACATCTTCGGTAAAAGCAGCTGCTCCCCAATTATATCTAAAGTGATTCGAGCGTAATGATAAACTATTATCAGAGTTTAATTTCCACATCGTATCATTAACGCAATTACTGCTTGCGGGCATTAAATCACCGTTAGCGTCTTCTTCAAATGCTTCTACCCAGTCACTAATTGCACAGCCTGCGGCTGAGTCAGCCCATTTCAGACCCAAGCTTTCTGTAGAATCGGCTGTTAAAACTTGACCGTTGGAACCAACAGGTATACGAGCATTAGCAGTATCAAAACCATAGAGATCACCTTTGGTAGTGAGAGGACTACTGTCTCCGCCTCCTCCACCATTGCCTGTAAGTTGAACCCAGTCTCCATTACCCCCTGTGATGTAAAGCTTGCCTGAAACCCTAAGTTCATGCTGCAGCGTCGAGCCCCACTCAGGATCGCCTATGAAGGTGCTTAAAGTATACGGGGTTGTAGTTCTATCAGCAGTCCGAGCTACAAGATTAGGTACAGCGCCTTGATTTCCTACCCAAACATCATTACTTTGCCCCCCTAAAAGATAAAATGCACCAATATCACCATCCCTTTTAGTGGTGGACTCAGCCATGCCCACTAGACCTTCTCGATCATTTCCAAAAACAGGATCGGCATCCTGCGCAATAAAGCGGACGCCTTTAAAATTACTATTAGGACCATAAATAGTTTGCTGGTATTGATTGCCTGAAACCACTAAAGCGGAGCCTGCTGCAAGCTCAGTAGTACCTATAGAAACTTGTCCTGCAGTATAGTTAATATTACTACCATTCTCGGTCCATAGAGAGTCACTTGTACCACTTATAAAAATAGTGCTATCGTTTTCAGTGAGACTTACGGTACCTTTTCCACTTAAGCTTTTTAGCCATACGCCTGTAGTTCCCGCTACGCCACTGAGGATGCCAATAGAAGGAGACGCGCCTAAATTCTTAGCAGCCGTAAGGCCTTGGCCATCCCCGCCTTCTCCTACGATTAAACCACTGATAGAATGTAAGGTGTATCGCTGTTCACTTGTGCCACGATAACCTACAACAAAATCCCCTGTTGCAGGACTTGTTTGATTTGTAAATTGTCCGAAATTTTTGTCCGCCATGATAAATTAAATCTGTATTAGAGTATCTCCTCCAAAAGTTACAATATCGCTGCCATCAAATTGTACAATTTTAATAGAAGTTGGTGGAGGTGGGGTGCCACCGCCATCCCCACAAGGGTCGCGACCAAATCTTCCTTCAGCAGGATAAGCTATATTAAATTTTTTTAAAAAGTCAGGTTGAGAGCAATTTGGTAAAAAAAGTTTTCCATCATCTAGAAAACCTTTAGCAAGATTATTTTCTTTAATTAAACGCGACATTTAATTAAGGAGAGTGCTTTTCGATTACAGTAAATGTGCCACCTGTATAAGGGTTTATTGCGCAATAAGCATAATCAAATAAAAATTCATCTGAATACATCAAGCCTCCTACGTTACTGGTAGGGCTGACTGAGTATTGAGCAATTAATTGATATTCATCTAAAGCAGCATTTCTATCATTACTCCCATAAATATTAAATTTACCTACTGCTGAGTTAGTGCCTGATACTTGATAACTATGGCGCTTGTATGGCCCCACGGCCATCTTGATGCCCGAACAGCCTTCTGCCTTACTATCAATAGTTATTTTTGAAGGAAGCCCATAAAGTAAGCGTTCCGACGGTCCAAAAGAGGGTACATCTCCGATTGCCATTGTATAATTAGATTGTTATCTAGATATACACGCAAACTAGAGTGTAATATTTTTAAAAAACTTTTTTTCTAAAAATCATCTTCAAGCGCACCGCTTTGCTGGTATTCCCTTACCCGCCTTTCAAAAAAGTTGGTCATAGCTTGGGTATCTACCACTTCACTTAACCACGGGAAGGGATTCAGATCAGATGGAAAACGGTAATCTAAATTAATAGCTTCTAATCTTCGATTGCCTATATAATGCATATAATCCACAAACATTTCAGCATTTAAACCTAGAATCCCTGTTGGCAACACATCTTTGGCGTAAGCTATTTCTAGATCAACAGTTTTTTTCATATGTTCAATGAATTCTTCCTGTATGGCTTTAGTCCAAATAGATGGATTTTGTTCGATAAGCGTATTGATTATATATGTGCCGAACTTAATATGAAGGCTTTCGTCCCGTAAGGTATATTTAATTTGATCTGAAACCCCTTGGAGTTTATTTTGACGACCCAAAGCGAGAAGCATGGCGAACCCCGAAAAGAAAAACGTGCCTTCGCAAATAATATAATAAGTAAATAGATTCTTAAGCAACTCTCTCTTGCCTTCTATACTTGAAGTAGAAAAATCATTTCTAGTTAAATCAGTAGTGATACTCATCAAGAAATCATCTTTAGCCTTGATGGAAGGCACGGTCTCGTAAGCCCTGTAGACTTCATCAACGTCTAAGTCTAGACTGTCACAAATATAAACAATAGTTAGGTTATGAAGGCTCTCTTCAAAAGCTTGTCGTAAAATATATTGTCTACATTCGGGATCTGTAATATACTTAAAAGCAGACATCAGAAGGTTATTGCCTACTAAAGATTCGCTACCTGCAAAAAACCCTAAACATCTTTTAACTAAAAGTTGTTCATCTTCGGAAATCTCTCCGTTTTTCCACTGCTTAATATCTTCTTGCATTGAAATTTCAGTAGGCATCCAATTGTTGGCGCACCCTTTAAGAAATAAATCCCACGCAAATTTATGCTTGTGTGGCAGAATCCGATTGACACCTGCTACATCTGCACTTAAAAGTTTCCCTGTTTTGTCGTCCATAATTTTAATTTTTAAGATTGTATATTTTAACGTGACTATGTGCTGTATTAGACCATGAAAATTTTTCACAGTAATGACGTGCAGCACTTATTAATTTTTCTCGTAATAAATAGTCTTCCCCACACCTCTTTATCGCCCAAGCCCATTCATAAGGAGAGCGAGGGTGGCACAACATCATTGAGTCGGGCACTTCTTTAATTATTTCCCTAAAAGCATTTACATTACTTCCAATAGTGGGTACGCCCGATGTTAAACTCCAAGTTATCGCTCCTGATGCTGAAAGATATTCACTTTGATGCGGGGCGAGGCAAATATCGGTTGTACTATGGTAATAATTAGCTTCCTCGTCAGTAACGCTACCAGTAATTAAAACACGCTTACTTAAATCCAATTCTTTAATTTTAAGTAGTAACTCTTCAAGTTCATTTCCACGACTATGAGGATGCCTGCCTCCAATAATAATTAATTTATAATTATCATCTAAAAGATTTAAGGCGTCAAATATTAAATCATAACCTTTATAAGAAGCAATGTGCCCGAATAAACTAAGAACTACCTTACCCGAAGGAAGTTTATCGTTTTTATTTAAATACCTTTCTAAAACTCCATGTGTTACTTTAAATAATCGAGCGGGATGCAAACCTGCATTTTGAAAGCTTGTTTTGGAAACGTCTGTGTGAACAATATTTTTGCATCTATTCAGCATGTTAGTTAATTTAGTTTTCCAAAATTTAATAGCTTTTTTTTCTACATAATTTAAAGGTCCATTTTGCTCCATAAATACAGGTTCAGTATGAAATGTAATGCTTACATTTTTATTAAACTGAAAAATTGCATGAAGTAAAAAATAAAAGTTCTCTAATCCATTATCGATCCCGCCTGTTTGGCAAAAAAGGCCCCATTCATTTTGAATATGTACGCCTTGGTAATTTGAAGACTCTTTGGCGAATTTAGATAAAAACTTTTTAAAATCATAAGGACTTAACCCCTGAATTTCTTCTTTCGGAGGCAAGCTTATTACTGTATGCTGATAATTATCTTCAGCTGAACGCAAGCCTTTGAGTAAATTAGCGCTGTAAGTCGCTATCCCGCAAAGAGAGTTCTGGGGAGCTAAATGGAGAATCTTCATTATGATGAGATAATAATGAATATATGTCTCCAATGCAAGAAAAAACTTCAGCTTTTGAAACTTTATCTCCTATTTTATAATGAGAAGACGCCGTTTCTAAAGCGTGTATTTTGTTGAGTTTATCATCAACCCAACTTTCAAGTCGAGCTAATGTTTTACCCACAACCAGATGTAACAGGCTTAACTTTTAAGATCTGCCCTGCTTTAAGAAATAATTTGGCCGATTTTAATAATAACTTACTCATGGTGCATATATAAATTTAAAAGTTTAAGGTCCACTATTGTCAGTCCAGTCAGCCGTGGAGATTATATTTAGCATTTCTTCTTGCGAAAAATTAGTTTTTTCTTCAAGCCAAGAGGGGATATCTCCGCCTGTTTTTACAATAAATTTTGTATGATCAAGGTTCCATCTTAAAGTATTTTCACTAGACTCTAATATATCATTAAAATCTACTTCACTCAATTCACTATCGGTTAATATAAAATAATTTAAATTCATTACTATGGAGTGTTAGTACTAAAGGTTGCTCCGTTTTCAAGATCTGCAGTGTTTGCGCCCACGGAATCTGCTGCGGTATCGCCAGTACCTTCTTCAAATCTCCAATAACCAATTAAATCCGAAGAGGAAGTGTAATTTCCATTATCTTTTTTAAGATTAAACGGTGACCCGCTGTTGTAAATTGCCACTGCCTCTTGTGATGTTAAAGCAGTATTCCAAATCGCATACTCATCTATATTGCCATTAAGAAAATTACTCGATACATATCTCCCGAGCTCATGGAGTGAGCCGAAACCTGTTCCTAAGCTAGAATGAGTTTTTGAATCAGAATTTGTTCCGTTTACATACAATGTTACAGTTGTTCCCGAACGCGATATAAGTATATGATACCATGTGTCTATAACGTTAGTTATTTCTACATGAGGATATTGATCAGTAAAGACCCCTCCCGATGCAGCCCAAATTTTAAATCCCTCCGAAGACGCAAGGTAATTTATGCGCATCATATTACTTTTAGAAGGATCGCCCATATACCAAAATATTTGATTAGCAGAAGAGTCAGAGTACACCCACATACTAACGGTAAAATTTGACGTTCCTATTTCAGTACTAGGATCAAAGCTACTCAGATCGACATAATCATCAATACCATCAAAGGCGACGCTATACAAATTTTGAAAAGGAATTGGCCCTTTTACTAAAAGGTTTGAGCTTGCTAATTTAAAAAGCTTATCTTGCTTAACTGTAAGAGTTTTTGTCATTTAATAATTAATACACTCTTTTTACAACTCTCCTCTTATTTGATCAATTAAACCCATCTCTAAAGCTTCGTCTGAAGAAATCCACCAATCTTTTCTGTCCCAATTGCGTTTAATTTTAGTGCGAGTTAAGGTAGATTTTTTTTCAAAGATTTCTAAAATTCTATCTTCTATTCTTTTTATCCACGCCACTTCGTCTTCTATTTCAAAAGTTTTTCCTATGGCTCCAAATGCTGCTCTATGAATCATCATCCATGCTTGGTGGCCCATCCAGCGATGATCTCCTGCTTGTAATAAAATTCCCGCCATTGAGGCAGCCATACCTAATGAACCTGTGGTGACTTTGTGTCCACGACCTCGCAGTTCTTGAATGAAATCAAATAATACAAACCCATCTATAATCGACCCACCTCCTGAAGAAAACACTATTTCCATATCACATTTTGGGTGACGCCTTGACCATTGAGTTAATTTATGCATACAATCGTTTACATAAGTTTTGTCTACAACTGTATTAAATCTATAAACCATGTTTTCTTCGTCGTGAGCTTTTTCTCGCCTCTCTTCGCGCTGTTTTTTATCTAAGGATAAAGCAGCTTCTTGGTTATAAATTTTTAAACGCTCAATATCTAAAGCAATTTTTGCTTGTTCGAGCTTAATTTTTTCTGCCTCAGCTTGTATTTTTTGAGCTTCAGCCAAAGTTTTACTGATAGAGGCATCTATTTCTTTTTTAGATTTTTTAGAGGAGTCGGGCATATTTATATAATGGACTAAGAAGGGAGTTTTTTAAATAAAAAAGGTTGCCATTCGGAACGAGAGTCCATAAAGGTATGAAAAAAAGGAAGAGGTTTGCTCGCCTGCAACTCCTTTCCGTTGAAGTTTTTATAGGGATACTCGCTGCTTTTGCGAGAGTTGCATTTTTTACAGCTAATAGTTAGATTAAACCAACCATTATCACCACCCTTGCTTTGGGGAAAAATATGCTCCATCGACATTTTGCTTATGGGTAAAATTGTACCACAAATTTGACATTTACCTTTAAAACGCGAATAAAGCCACTGCAAGGTGGGCTTATCTTTTCCTCTGTAGCACCAATTTGTGGAAGTTAATAAAATCGTGGGAACGGGAAAGATGTTGTGAGAACTTCTTAAAAAGGGTTGAGAAGGATAATGATGATTACTTTTTGTCCAATCTTCCCATCCTACCACCTCTCCTGATGGTAATATAGCTTTTATCTCATCAGAACTAGAGATTTTTTTAATAGATTCCCGAGCCGTCGTAATATTTATAGGAGTCCAAAAATGACTTAAAATTAAAGCCACATTATCAGTTGGTTTGCAAATATAAGAGGACATAAAATAAAAGGGGACCCCTACATTAGGGGCCCCCCATACATTAGGATGGATTATTCGTATTAGAAATTAATAAGATCGACATAAGTCGCCCACTGTTGGGTTTTGTAAATAAAATACACTAAGCCATTTTCTTTTTCTTCAAGAAGGATCCAAGACTTTAATTTTTCGGAATAAATAAAAGGGAATAAATCATTGGAAATATGCACCCAGCTTAACCCCTCTACAAAACACCAGCCTTTTACAAAAGGAGATAGCTTAGTCGTCTTGTCATTTAATCCGTATTTTTCAGGTTGAGATAAAACTGCTGCCACTCCTTCTTCGAAAGCCAAATCAGCAGCTTCTTGCTCTGCTCGTTCTAGCTCTAGGGCAGTGTAAAGCTCCAGATCTCTAGAAAGAGTTACATTAGGAGGAGCGGGGACAGCATCAGTTCTTTCTGGGGTCGAATCTGGCTCGGGCTGGGGCTCGGGCTGGGGCTCGGGCTGGGGCTCGGGCTGGGGCTCGGGCTGGGGAGCCATTTCGGCACTGAGATTTAAAACGAATGTTCCAAGATTTTTTTCAATAGGTATTGGGTTGCCTTTAAAAAGCAGAATATAAGTTACAGGCAGGGTATCCCCAAATGCTGATCTAACTACGGTTGAATTAGCTTCAAAAGTAAAAGTATAGTACGCTACGACTTGATCATTTTCATTATATAATGCAGTCCGCTTGCCAGCGAGATGGAAATCGGCAAATTCCGCCGAAGCTCCCATGGGGACGCCGCCTTCGTGAGCGCCACCCTCATAAATAACTGAAAAGGTAGCGTTTCCATTTTTATCTACTAGCTTGGTATCACTTTTAATGGATGCGGGATAAACTAGGCTGGAGAACAATAGAGAGAATAAACCAATAATTAACTTTTTCATAATAATCCTTTTTTAATGTTTGAGGTTAAACTCTAACATTTGAGGATTAAAATGTCAAGGAATTATTTTTCTCTTTTGGTAGTCCTCTAGTTTGTCCATGATATCAGTCTCTTCGGCTGGAGGCTTACCTGTTCCCCAGTATTCTAAAAGATTAATATCCATACTGCGTAGGATAAAAAGGTCTGAAAAAGTTCCCAAAGCCATAACTAGGAGGCAGTAATCCATGATTAGCCACTTTTTTTTCTGAAAGCGGCGCAAAACAAAAAAGAAAGCTGTTGAGGCGCAAAGTATTAAATATATCATAAAATTAAATACACCTATTCATCATTCAGCGTATAGTCTTCTAGATGAAAATGTAAATGCAACCATCCTTGTTGATATTTAGGTTGAAGGCTTAGCCACTCTCCCTTTGCTTCTTCCCATGTTAGTGAGCGACCTTTTTCTCCTTCAATCCATTTATGGCACTTAATGCTTTCCTTGATTTTTAAAGCTATTTCGCTCCAACTGTAACGATAACGCTTATCACTATTTTGTTCGTGTGATAATATAGATTTCATCAGTAAATATATACAACGCTAATTTAATAGTAAGGGTGACAATTTTGCAACAATTAAAACTTAACTATTTTTGAGAAGGCCCACAAGGACATGAGCATTTCTTGCAATCTTTACAATTCTTACATTTATTAGGGCAATTACAATCGCAGGAGCACCCCGCAAAAATAGAAAATAAAAATAATAGTAATTTTTTCATAAGTGTATCTATATACACTATGGAAGAAAATAAATCAACAGAAAAGAAGTTTTGGAAAAGTAAAAAATGGTGGGCTATGGCTATTGCCGTAAGTATACCTTTAGTTAATAAAATTTTAGGCTTAAATCTTACTTTAGAAGAACTTCAGTTAGTTATTGGCCCTATGGTAGCTTACGTAATGGGACAGGGAATAGCTGACATTGGTAAAAACAAAAAGTAAATTAAAATAAATACCAAATAATTTTATTGGGGTACGTTTCTAGTCTATCATATACCCCTGTTTGCGGCTCATAAACAAACCAGCCAGAAGAAGTTCCAATTACATTAAGAGCGTGATTATAATCACCGCCTTTGATCCCTCCGAAGCTTGCTCTTTGTTGAACGTAAATAGTTCCTACCAGAACTTCCTGCTTACTGCTATTCTTGTAAGAAGAGACCGAAAATAAAGCTTTGTACAAGTTAGCAAAATTATCACAATCAAAGCCGTCGCCTACATCTTTGTGATATAATTGTCGCGTAGCGTCCTCAAACCATTTATTGAATTCAATAAAAGAACTATATTTTACTTTAATATATTTTCTGTCGGGAAATAAGGCGTGTCCCCAAGCGTATATTGGTATTTCTAAATCTTTTTTAGCATCTGTATCGCTCAAGGGTTTTGAGAAATATTCTACTTTAGGCATTTTGGGTAGAGATTTAGACGGCTCGCGCATTACCGCCACTTCGTCATTGCTTGCCTCTTCTGTAATTTCTTGTTTAGGTGCTGAAACACAGCCTCCTAAAAATATTATTAAAAATAAAAATCTAAACATCTTTTAAAAAGTTTTTACAAATAGGAGCGATAGATTCATCGTATCTCACTCCAAATTTGTTTGCAAAAAGCTCCGCTTCAATTAATTCGGCCTTAGAAAACTTTAAGGGTAAATGGTATTGGTCATCAAAAACTTGACGGCTATAATCGGAAATATCTTGATCCAGCTTTTTATAGGCATAACTTACAGGCCTTCCTGATTCCATTCGTAAATATAAAATCACCCTCGCTATGGCTGAGACACACCTTTCCTCACTACTCGCGGTTAAGTATTCTCGAGCATAGGGAACTTTAAGTTTAGATGCCGAGATATTTTGAGAAAAACGCTGATTATGTCGCTCGCACAAGTAATGGAATAAATTTTCTAACCTATGCTCAAAGGAAATACGCACGGGGGCGTCTAAAAGATTACGGGAAACTATTGTCGCGCTAAAGTCTACAGGATTACTTTTCACTCTTTTTTTCCCACTGAGACATGCAAACCGCAATTCGTTGCTTTATGTCGTTGAATTCTTTTTTAGCAGTTAAATCTACTAAGCATCGAGACATGAAGCTTTTCTTGGGTTCATTTTTTCTTTTAGAAGGAAGGGGCATTATATTAATAATACACCTTAATCTTTATTTTTATATGGAGCAGCAACTTCATTTATGCATTTTTTTCTTTGTTCTTCTGACATGTAGTAATATTGATAAAATAAATTCTTTTTTAATTGTTTTATCTTAGAATCTTTTTCATCTAAAGATTGTTGAATGAAAGGTTCTATTTCTTCTATGAGTTCATCAACCCCTTGGTCAGCTGCAATAGATAGTAAGTTAACTAAATCACATTCATCTTGAGCCCTAGAGAGTTCTTTAAAAATTCTTTCCGCTTCGCTATCACCAGGGTTTTTGTCAGGATGAAATTTTAAAGCTAAAGCACGATAAAGTTTTTTGACTCCTTTATTTTCAAATAACGTACATGGGGGATTAACTTTTGACCCACCCTTTTCTTGCTCGCCTTCCTCGTCGCCTTCTGTTTCAAATAAAATATTATTTTCAGAACAATGATGCTTAAGATCGCGCAAAAAAAGCGATTTATGCTTGGCTGAATCTTCCACTAATTCTTCTTCGTCTAAATGAAGAAATTGCGCATGATAAAGTATTTTTTTAATAGACATTATTAATAAAAAGGGGGGCAATAATGCCCCCCTAAATATAAGACGTTAGTTACCTGTGCTTACACAGCTGCAAAAACATCTAAGGTGTAAGTGCCATCAGGCATATCGTCAGAGAAGACGAATGTAGCTGAAGTAGCATCACAACCCGAAGTTTGAACCGCTAAGATAGCTGCACCAGCAGTAGCAGAACGTAATGTTCCCATAGCTTTAGGTGTTCCTGCGCCCCAACTTTTACCTACGTCAGACCAAGTAACAGTCTTGGACTGGTCAGAAGCGGAAAGAGAGACTCCTGTAGCAAACGTATCGTTAGTGTTAATTAAAGCTTCTAAGCTTGCATCAGCAGTTGAACGAGTCGAAGCCTCATCGCTGATAGCGGTGGAGAGACTACCGTCAACGGTCTCAAGACTAGAGTCGGCAGTTGAACGAGTCGAAGCCTCATCGCTGATAGCGGTGGAGAGACTACCGTCAACGGTCTCAAGACTAGAGTCGGCAGTTGAACGAGTCGAAGCCTCA
>JAAHTH010002806.1_pt1 | contig 12714 bp, 10 predicted proteins | sample 6116091 | NCBI WGS metagenome assembly JAAHTH01 (sample SAMN13939990, study PRJNA603662) | sponge metagenome | isolation source: marine sponge | host: Mycale hentscheli | place: New Zealand | collected 2006
CTCCTGTGCCTCCTCCAAAACCTACAGACTCTCCTGTGCCTCCTCCAAAACCTACAGACTCTCCTGTGCCTCCTCCAAAACCTACTGACTCTCCAGGGCCTCCTCCAAAACCTACAAATCCTACTACACCAAAACCGACTGGACCAACACAAGCTCCTTCCCCTCCTATTGGTGGTGATACAATAAAAGATTATATACATGATAAAATTAAACAAAATGACTTATTTAAATCTAATATTAATGAATGGAGAAAAAACATTGATTTTAGTAAAGACAGCCCAGTTGGTTTAAATGGAATTGAAAACCCATTTTTTAATGCAGATGAATCTCCAAGTAGATGGCAACATGCTAACAAATGGAATATATTTAAAATTAATACCGAATTAAAAGAAACAACTCAATATAGCACATCAAAAGAGGATTATGATAACTACTATAAAGCTAAAAAAAATATTAAAACATCAAAGCTATCCATTGATAATTCTTTCTATCAATCATTAACAGATATGCTTACTAGTGCATTAGAGAACTCACTACAAAAAAATATTTGGTTAAAACATAAAGACCCAAAATTATCAGTATTTAATGTAAATACTTATCATAATGAAATACGTGAAAGTTATCCTGTATTACATCAATATACAAAAATTAAAAATAATCATTTAATATTTACATTACCACCATTAATACATAATTTTAAACAAAATATTCATATGAGTCCTTATACAACACTTGAAGGATGGAATAATATATTTGATTTAAAAACTCCTAATACAATTATACATTATAATCCTAATAATGCTAATCATACTAAGATAGTTAGACTAGCTGATGAGTACGAACAACCAGATGATTCTATTAAGGGAAAAGGTACTTATGATGGTAATTTCTGTACTTTAAATACTGGAACTGTTGTAATTAATGTTGAAATTAATATAGATGGATGGACTAATGCACCTTCTGTAGATGTGGCTGGGCGTTGTGCTGTTGGAACTAATGGACCTGGCATATTTGAATTACCAGGATGTCAAACTGTATATAGTGGTGGTAAGGATGACACTCAATGTAGAATAATTAAAAGTGAAGGAGAAATTAGTACAATTCCCATTGGTGATAATTTTCATACAGATCCAGTAACTTGTGTAGTATTAAAACATATTAAAACAAATAAAGGTGGTATGTTCTTTTTTTCAAGAATGCTTCCTAGTAATGACTCTCATTCATTTATTCTTATGGAAGATATTGATATTAATAATACAGATCATGATGGATTAAACGTGCACGGAAATGTAGCTCATGTATATATTAATAGAGTTAGTGTTACAAAACCCCAAGATGATTGTTTTGCAGTCTGGAGTAATATTGGATTATATCCTAATGTAAATCAGAATTCAAACGCACATGACAACCTAATTGTAAGGGTTGGACGTTTAACTGAAGGAGGACAAGAGTGGGGAAATGACTGCCAAGGAGACCAGAAAGATATTAAATGTTATGAAAGCAGAACTGATAAGCAACGGGAAGCATATAAATCTATAACGGAACCATATACATCTGGTGCTGAAACAAATGGATTATCTATATGGGAAGCCAGTCATCCTTATAAAATGCAGTCTATTGGATATAATATAAATTTTAAAAATTGCAAATCTATAGATATACATCAAGGATCAGGTAAAATTCAATTTTATGGTGGTGCACAATGTACTAATTATAATATGGCTGGTAATACTGGTGGTGACTGGTCTGGTATATCATATAAAAGACAATATTGTGGAGGAATTGTTGATAAGGATCAGTATGGAAATAAAAATTGTATGGACCTTGGAGCGAACGATATAGATGGTGCTAATAATAAGGGTTCACTTTGTGGTGAACAGGCATTATTAAGTGCATCATATGGTCCAGATGATGTTTAAATATTTTATTTTTACTAAATACTTTAAATAATGTATTTTGTAAAATTACTTACCACATCCACAACAATTTACACAATCTTTGGAATTATTTTTGTATATATTTAAAGTACACTGTTTATATTGTTGTTCGTCTAATTGACTTAATATACTTTCAGCTAAATTTACATATTTTATAGTATTTACTAGAGTTGGTTCTTGAAAACTAGGAAAAAATTGTTTACCAAACGTTACTAATTCTATAAAATCACTTCTTGTTCTTTTATAACAATTATCAAATGACTCTTCATTAATTGTTTCTAAAAAATCGCCTTCTTCATTTTCTTCGCCTTCTTCTTCATTTTCTTCGCCTTCTTCTACAATAACTTCTTCTTCCTCTTCTGTCATATAATATAGTAAACAATAAAATTAGGAGTATAAATATTTATTCATTATAAAAATTAAATAGCTTATGTTTAAAATATAGAATTATAACTATTCATGGGTATAAATAATATATTTATATATATATAATGATTCATACAAGACGATTAAATATTTTAAATAAACAGTTAATTAATAATTATTCACATAGTTTAAGACCATTAATTCAAAGAAATAAAATTATTAACTCATTAGATAAGTTTTTTGATACAAAAAATAAAAAAATCTATTATAATTTAGATTATAAAACGATTGACTCTATGTATTCAAAAGTAGATGAAGTAGTCTCTTTAAAAACGGATAATGGATTAGTTAATATGATAGATACAGGTATATTTACAGGTCGTTCACCAAATGATAAATATTTTGTAGATAGCAAACAATTAATAGATACTTCTGCTAATAAATATATTAGAGAAGATATTTATGATGATTTATTAAATAAATCAATGACACATCTAGATTCATTAAATAAATTATATATATTTGATGGCTTCTGCGGTCATGGTCCATCAAAAATAAAGGTGCGTTTTATTACAGAATATCTATGGCAGCATCATTTTGTTAAAAATATGTTTATTGAAAATAATCATGTAAATAATTATACAGATTTTCAACCTGATTTTACTATAATTAATGCATGTAATGTTATAAATGATAACTGGAAAGAACATGGTTTAAATAGTGAAAATTTTATCATATTAAACCTTGATAAAAACATAGGATTAATTGGTGGTACACATTATGGTGGAGAGATGAAAAAGGGTATATTTACTGTAATGAATTATCTTTTACCACAGTCGAATATCTTACCGATGCATTGTTCTGCAAATATAGGAAAAGACGGTGATGTAGCATTATTTTTTGGTTTATCTGGAACTGGTAAAACTAGTTTATCTACAACAAATGATAGACAATTAATTGGTGATGATGAACATGGTTGGGATGACCGCGGTATATTTAATTTTGAAGGAGGTTGTTATGCTAAAACAATTGGATTAAATAAAGAAAATGAACCAGAAATTTATAATGCAGTTAAGGATTTTGCACTATTAGAAAATATTTATTATGATGAAAATAAAATAGCTGATTTTAATAATTCTAGTAAAACACAAAATGGACGTGTATCTTATAGCCTAGAAAATATAGATAATTATTTTAAACCACAAAAGGCAGGGCACCCAAAACATATAATTTTTCTTACATGTGATGCTTTTGGTGTATTACCTCCAATAAGTAAACTAACTAAAGACCAAGCGATATATCATTTTTTATCTGGATATACTGCAAAGGTTGCAGGGACTGAAAGAGGTATTAAAGAACCTGTTGCTACATTTTCTTCATGCTTTGGTGCAGCATTTTTACCATTAGCTCCTGAAGTATATGCCAACCTATTATCAAAGCAAATAGATAGACATAATCCAGATATTTGGTTGGTAAATACTGGATGGACGGGTGGAAGTTATGGTGTAGGACATCGTATTCCAATTGAGATTAGTAGAGCATGTGTGAAAGCAATATTAGGTAATGAATTAAACACATTTACTAATTATACATATTTTGATCTAAAAATTCCGGAAACTGTAAATAATATAAATAGTGATATTCTAGACCCAGAAAATATGTGGGATAATAAAGAGGATTTTAAACAAACTGTGAATAAATTGCAACATTTATTCAAAGAGAATAGAGAATAAAAGATTATATAAAAATTGATATTATATGATAAATATTATTATATAATATGGAAGATATAGTTATTCAAAAACCATGTTTAAAATGGGTAGGTGGGAAAACTCAAATAATAAAAGCAATTATTGAATTAATACCTAAAGAAATAAATAATTATCATGAAATATTTTTAGGAGGTGGTAGTGTATTATTTGCAGTACTTTCATTAAAAAAAGCTAATAAAATAAAAATAAATGGTAAAATATATGCTAATGATATAAATAAATCACTCATTTATCTCTTTAAACATATACAATCAAATAAAGATGAACTATATACATATATTGAATCTTATATCAATGTATATAAAAATCTAACAGGCAATGATAAAAATAGAAACCCAGCAAATTATGAAGAAGCTATTTTATCAAAAGAAAATTATTATTACTGGTTGAGAAAGAAATATAATAAATTTAATAAAACTGATGTTGAGTGTAGTGCATTATTTATTATTATTAATAAACTTTGTTTTCGTGGAATGTATCGTGAAGGTCCAAATGGATTTAATGTACCATACGGTCATTATAAAAAAACACCAACGATTATAAAAAAAAAGGATTTGGATTATATTAGTGACTTAATAAAAGATGTTATATTCATACATTCTGAATATAACTCGTCACTTAAACAAATAAAACCAGGTGATTTTGTATATTTAGACCCTCCTTATGCTCCAGAAACTAAACATTCATTTATTGGATATGCAGCAGGTGGTTTTACACAAGATAATCATAAAGAATTATTTGCAATGATAAAAAATATAAATCAGGCTAAATTTCTTTTAAGTAATTCAAATGTAGAACTAGTAGTTACGTCCTTTAAAGGCTATTCTATAAAAAAAATAGAAGCTAGGCGTACTATTAATGCACGTAATCCAGGTTCAAAAACAGAAGAGTTGCTTATTTACAATTAAATTTAAGTGATACAATTAAACTATTTTGGCTAAAATCAAAAAATCTACTACTATTATATAGTACACATTATATAGATTAGTTCCTCTTTATAGGGTTTATGTAAGCAAATTCGGGAAATGGCTGTTTTTTCAAACCTTGGGAGTTTTTTTTCATTTTGCATAAATTTTCCAAAAAATTCTACAGAGTTTAAATTTTTTAAAAAAGTACAAATTTATTTACAAAACCAAGAGAAAAATAGTTAATATTGATTATTTTTATGTAGGCAGCTTATGTAGGGGTTATATTTTGCCAAAAAAATCAATATTTTTTTGAATGATGAAATTTCAAAAATGGTACAAAAAATCTTGCTAGAGAGCTTTTTTTTCAAAAAATGGAAAAAAAAAACATACATACTTATAAATAAAATTTCATTTTTTTAAAGTTAAAAAACTAAAAAAAAAAGCAAAATGGTACATAAATCTTGCTAGAGGAAATCGTGCAATTACTTTTTACGATTTTATACTAGATAAATTGTAGATAAATTTTTAAAAAAAGTCGCAAAAAAACAGCAAAAAAACAGGCAAATGATACAAAATTTCGTGCAATTTTATGTAGTAACCGATTTTGGAATATTTTCTATTAGAAAAATGTAGATTATCAATTTAAAAATTATATTATATTAATAACCTGATATAATTTATTTACATAATTGTAAAGCTATTTATAAGTTATACAACAATTATTGAAGATAGAATGTGGAATTACATATAATTGTTTTATTTTATCATATTTTTTATGATTTAATACATCAAAGGTATCACATTTTAAATGTTTAAAAATTCCATCAGTCATAATACCAGGTCCTGTCAAATAGTTTTCAATAGTGGAATCTTTTGTATGATTGAATTTATTGACCTTATCAATAAATAAATCAATTATTGTTTTTAGGATGGGTGATTTAGCTGGTGCCGCAATCATATCAAGATTGAAATGTTTGATATTTTTTGGAGAAATAACTAGATAGGTTTTGTTTTTTATGTAAATACTTGGATCTATACAACAATTGATGTTTCTACTAGCATAAATACCACCAAACTTAAAAAGAATACAATATTTCCAAAAATGCATTTTCAATTCAAATGTTGATAATTTATTATAAGTATTAACTATTGGACCTTTAAAATTTTTTTTAAAGAAAGTGGCTATCTTATTGTGATTATATACTTGATAATTAAAACAATGAACCCATTTTTCCCAGCTATGATTATTATCTATTTGAAATATATTTTTAGGAATATAGTTAATAGATGATGTAAAAAACCCATTAATATTTTGGAGTTGGATATCTGTATTATCTAATGGTAAAGTGACATAATCTAAATTAAATAGATTATTGTAGTTCAGCTCTGCATATAGTCTATCATGCTTTATATAAGCTTTCTTTATGTGGATCATCCAATTATTATAAGAAACAAATGCTTTATATACAGTTTTATTGTGCCAGCATGTATTATAATCTATATCTTTTTTATTATTACGAGATTGTTTTAAATATGAACGATACTGCTTATCTTTTAATTTTGATATTAATATATTATTAAAGGTTAAACCTTTTAAATTATGAAAATCACAAAATATAATGTTATCCTTTTTTTTTAAATATTGAGCGAAGCTTTTATAAATAAGTGCTGGTCCAGTAATTGATAAAGTACTTGGACCATATATAAATTTTGATACATTTAAGACTAAATTTTTAATACATAGTTTAATAAATGGATGTTTTGGTATAGCTGCCATAAATCCATTCCAAATACCTTTATATACATATAAAGTTTTATCATTTGTTAATAATAATGTATTATTATTATTAAATAAAGAATTTAGATTTATTTCTAAAGCTAATCCGGCATCAAGATATACCCCACCATATTTATATAATAATAATAATCTAATAAAATCTGCTTTATAAGCTCCAGGTATTAATTGATAATAAATAATTTTATATGTATTATTACTTAAACTAGCTATAAAGGTATCACAATCATTATCATCAAACACTTTAAATTTCCAATCTTTATTATTTATTTTACTTTTATTTACTAGTTTCATACCATATAAATACGGGGTTTTATCAGGCATAGTGATTAAAACATGTTTAGGTATAGAAGTCATAGTATAAAATAGAGCTATATAAAATTTTATATAATGGTATAAAATTTTATATATATGTATACTATGTCTAAATATATATGTAATTTATGTAAGTATAGTTCAGATAATAAAAAAAATTATATCTTACATTTAAAAACTAAAAAACATAGAAATGCTTGTATTAAATGTAATCAAGAATGTTTATACTGGGAGTGTAATGATTGTAATTTTATAACAAGCAATAAAGCACAAACCTTACAGCATAATAAAGAAATGGACCATTTATGTGTTGGTGTAAAATATGCAAAAAATATAAATGAGAAAACATGGACTTGTAAAAATTGTGGTAAGATATATAAATATTCTTCTGGATATTATAGACACCAAAAATCATGTAATTATTCCAATTTAGTAAAATTACTAAAAAAAACAACAGATATAAATCATAAATTATATAAAAAGATTGATCTGCTTGAAAATAAAAATACAGTATCAAATAATATAACTAATAATATTACAAATAATATTACAAATAAAAATTTGGATATACATTTATATTTAAATAATGAGTGTAAGGATGCGATGAATTTATCGGAATTTATAGATAAAATAAAGTTATCATTAGACGATTTACTTTATACAAAGGATAATGGATATATTAAAGGTATTTTAAATATATTTTTAAAAAATCTGTGTCATCTAGAACCAACAGAACGACCTATACATTCTATTTCTGATAAGCAAACACACCAATTTTATATAAAAGATGAAGCAGGTTGGGAATGTGATAAAAAAGAAGAACAATTAGATAATAGTATAGAGTCAGTATCAAAAAAACAATTATTAAAGATTAAAGAATGGGAAGCAAACAGACCTGATTGGAATTCAACAGATGAAGGTATAGATGAATATATGAAAATGATAAAAAATGTAATGGGTGGGTCTAGTGATAGTGAGAGGAACGAAAATAAAAGAAAGATAAAAAGAGATTTAAAACGGTCCTTTAATTTACCATGCACTTCCAAAACCACCTAGAGCTTCATTTGCTGCTAGTAAACCACCATTATCACCAGACATCATCTGATTATTATTTTGCATACCTGCATTTGCCTGTGTATTAGACATACCAGGTGCAGTATTAGGAACAATATTGCTAATGTTATCATGTATTTGTTGTTGTTGTGTTGCTATAGGATTAGGTGGTGTTATAATCATATTTTGTTGAGAATTATTAGCTTCTTGATTTTGCATAGCTTCTTGTTGTTTTAATTTATTATTACCTTGAATTACATCAATCACTCTTAAGTAAAGAATATTACTTTTTTCACCGAGTCTTGTTTGTAGACTAAGAACAATAACTAAAACTGCTAGTATAATAGATGTAACATTAAAATCATGATACATTAATTTACTATAAGTTGGAATATAAGTTATGATGCGGTGTATTATATATATACCTAAAAACATGAAAATTGTTTGAAATATAACTTCCGCTGTAATTTCTATGCTTCCTTTATCTTCATCTGGTTCAGGAAAAATGGTTTGAATAGATTTAATTAATAGTATGATAGGAATAATAGCAGTAATAGAATATTGTATTATATTACATATTTCACTCTTAGATTCATCATCAAAATTAAATACATGTCCTAAAAATCCTTCTTTACTAGATTTTTTTAATGAAATTTCTTCTATTTCCATATGATTTAATAAAAGAAATTAAATATAAAAATCACTAATTATTTAATGCTAAAGCATCTTTGTGGATTAAATTCATTAAGAAATGATACATATCATGAAGAAAATCAATATTTAAATTTAGTAGATATGATATTAAATGACGGAAAACTACAAAAAGGTAGAAATGGAAATACAATGGCTATATTTGGTTCAAGTATGGTATTTTCCTTAGAAGATAATACTATTCCAATATTAACAACCAAAAAAGTGGCATGGAAAACATGTCTAAAAGAGTTGTTATGGTTTATCAAGGGTTCAACAAATAACCAGGAGTTAATCGAACAAAAAGTAAAAATATGGACTCCAAATGCATCTAGAGAATTTTTAGATAGTAGAGGTTTAAATGAAAGAGAGGAAGGTGATTTAGGTCCAATATATGGTTTTCAATGGCGTCATTTTAATGCAGATTATGAAGATTGTCATAAAGATTATAGTGGTGAAGGTATTGACCAACTACAACAGGTGATTGATGATTTAAGTAATCCAGAAACAAGAATGAGTAGAAGAATAATTATGTCAGCATGGAATCCATGTCAGCTAAATCAAATGGCTTTACCACCTTGTCATGTATTAGCACAATTCTCTGTTATAGAAGATAATAAATTGTCTTGTTTATTATATCAACGTAGTGGCGATGTTGGTCTTGGTGTCCCATTTAATATTGCGTCTTATGCATTTTTAACACATTTAATAGCAAGTCATTGTGATTTAGAAGCATCAGAATTAGTACACACAATAGGTAATACACATATTTATGACGATCATATTGAGCCAATGAAATTACAAACAACAAGAATTCCATATAAATTTCCTAAATTAATAATAAAAGAAAAAAAGGAGTCAATTAATGATTATAGTATAGAAAATTTTGAATTAAAAGATTATGAGTATCATGAATCAATAAAAATGGATATGCGAATGTAATAATATAAAGTTATTTAATTTATATAAATAATGTTATTAAGAATATTTATTGTTTTAATCATATTATTATTATTTTTTCATTTAAAACATCAATTAACAACATCAAAGGAAAATAATATATTTTATTTAGATGATATAACAAAATTAAGAGAGTATTGTTATTTTAAACAGCCAATTATATTTAAGTATAATTATCAAGATTCATCCCTAAAGCCAGAAACAGAAAAAATAACAGTTATTGATACTGTAAATAAATCATGGATAGATATGGATACTTCTCTTGTAAAAGAATTAACAAACAATAAAGATTATTATTTTGAATATGATTTAGTCAGCGATAATGAGGCTAATAAATTACTAAAACCAAATATGACAATAAAAACCTATAAATCAAAAACTTATTCAACTATATCAATAAGTACATTATTACAATATGAATTAAGTTATCAAACTATAATAGTAGTAAAAAGAGGAAATATAAAGATAAATATATCACCAACAAAGATTATAGATAAAAAAAGGGAGAAAGTGTATAAGAATATCCATATTATATATGCAGGTAAGGAGAGTGAATTAATAATGAAGCAGGAGAATTTATCTGAAGGAATGTGTATATATATTCCTACATATTGGTGGTACAATTTAGAATTAGAAAAAGATAGTGAAGTAATTAAGTATCATTACTTTACTCCAATGAATATAATTGCTATTAGTCGATTTATATTTTCAAATATATATCAAAGTGAATGATATATATGTTTTAATATATATTTTTACTAATAAATTAAAGCTAAATTAATGATATAGATATATGCTTAATAATATTGATAAAAATATATTTTCAAAATTAAAAAAAGTGAAGGAATCAATATTAAATAATGATGAACTTACTGAATCCTTTGACAAATACTTAATGCCAAATGATATTGATAGAAAGAATTATGCAGAAATACCAACACCTTATCTATTAAGACATGAAATGTTAGATAAAATACCAGAAGATTTTTGGATGACAAAGAAAAAAGTAATAGAGCCTTGTGCGGGAAAAGGGGGATTTATAATTGATATAATTAAAAAATTTATGAATGGATTAAAAGATGAGATACAAGATAAGAACCAACGATATAAAGTAATAGTAGAAGAATGTATATATTTTGCTGAAAAAAACCCATTAAATATCCATTTATGTAAATTACTTATTGACCCGGATAATGAATATAGTTTAAATTATTATCAAGGAAATACATTAGACTTAGATATAAGAACTACATGGAATATTGAAGGGTTTGATGCAGTTATAGGAAATCCACCCTATGAGAGCAGAGATAAAAAAGGAGATAATCATTTATATATGGATTTCACTGTGTTTAGTCTTGATATATTAAAGACCAGTGGACTATTATTGTTTATCACACCAAAATTAATTTTAGAAAATTTATTTAGATGTAATATAAATAGGAAAAGAATCAAAAACTTTTATAATCTAGAGTATATAGCAATAGATACTCCAAAGCGGTATTTTCCTTTAATAGGAACAAATTTTGTGTATTTTCTACTTGAAAAGACTGATTATAATGGAAAATGTATGATAGAATATTTAGATAATAATGTAAAATTTAATATTAATATTGCGCTCGTCCAAGATATGAATCTACCTAATAATTTGAATAAAATAGTATTAAATATTGTAGAAAAAACGACAAATAAGTTGTCAAATGAAATAAGACCATTATTTAATAGTAATATCAAGCGTCCATTATATTTAGTGAATAATAAACTGCGTTTACAAAGAGTAAGAAAAGAACATTTTGATAAAAAGATAATATCAAAGGTAAAGACAGATTTGTTTACATATGAAATAACAAATGGATTTACTAGAAAAAAATATCTATATCCAGGTCAAATTTATTATATTGATATGGCTATGCAAGATTATCAGAAATCAAAGATAATCATAAGTCATAGTGGATTTGAAGTAGGATGGGATGAATCTGGAATATTAAATTTAAGTGATGCTTTATCTTATATTTTGGGTGATATAAAGATCTATCATAACTTTAAACAATTATTGTCTTCAACATTAATTAAGTTTTTATTAAAGATATATAAAAATAACACATTGCATGATTTATATAAATTAATAACAAAGAATTTATTATATATATCACTAGAAAATGAATTAACTGATGAGAACATTTATAAACATTATGCTATTACAGTAGAAGAACAAGAATATATTGAAAAATATATTTAAATTTTTAAATATAAAAATAATATGAATGCATCAGCTATCATATTATTTTATCCGCAAGTAAGTCCAACTCAAATGCCAACAATAATTTCAGAGAGTAATGAATTATTTAGAATAACACAGGTAGAGGGTATATATAATGGAAAAAAAATTTGGAAACGTACATGTATATTTGGAGATTATTCACAACATGAGGCGTCATGCACGGAGTATAGTGAATTTGTTAAACAAGGTTATGGTTGGAATAATTTATTAATGCCGAAAGATTGGGTAAATATTACTCATATGAGAGGTGAACCATGTGTTTGTATGTGTGAAAAGCCATATCATCAATCAATTAATGGTAAATGCAAATATATTATAAGTAGAAAGCAAGCAGAAAAATACATGAAGCGTTATGGATTTTTTCCAGCAACCATTTTTATTATGGCAAGGTATGAACCAGTGTATTATATTCCAGCCACATTAATGTTATTTGCTTATTTTTATTTTTTTTCTAGATGTGGTAGAAATTATATCACAGAAGAGGAATTAGAAAAAGAAAGAACAAAATTGGCATCTTGTGTGACCTCTATTATTTTAATTTGGTTAGGATGCATGATATTTTGAAACATATTAAAATGAAAATACCATTTATATATGGATGTACGCACTAGAAATATCCAGAAATTATGAGTCTTATAAA
>JAAHTH010002808.1_pt1 | contig 12706 bp, 9 predicted proteins | sample 6116091 | NCBI WGS metagenome assembly JAAHTH01 (sample SAMN13939990, study PRJNA603662) | sponge metagenome | isolation source: marine sponge | host: Mycale hentscheli | place: New Zealand | collected 2006
AGTCCTAATCCTCAAATTCGAAAACTAAAATGACCCCAAATCATTTCACCTGGCAAGCCATCTTAGTTTCGATTGCCCTTTGTTTTGCTGCTACGGGTTGCACCCCTCGCTCCGAACCACAAGCATCTAAACCCGAGCAACAGAAGCCAATTCAAAACGCTAATCAGGAAAAGAGTCCCTCGACGGTTATTCCTCCTACCCCACAAACGAAACCTGCCATTGAGCCAGTCGATCCGGCGGTCAATCTTACGAAGACTCCAAAAACAGATCCGGAACTTCAGCAACCTGATTCCAATCCACCAGAAGAGATCCAAACGATCGACATCCCTGAAACCTGGAAGCGTTTAGGGAAAAAGGAAGAAATCTGGATTGATGTCGAATCAAAAGAGGTCATTTTTGCGGGGCACGTATGCCTTAACGCAGGCCCCTTGGAAATGTTCATCTGCCCGGCACAAACCAAGGAACACGAATCTGTCATTTCCGCTCACGCAACGGCACTTCAGGTTCACCTCGCCTTAGTTGCGCTCGGAGCCACCCCCGGGAAAACGACCTCCTGGGATCCAGAATATCGAGCAGCTTACGGGCCCACGATTGACATCACTTTAAAGTGGAAAGACCCGGAATCTGGAAAGATCAAAACGGCGTCGGCAAAACAGTGGATCCGCAACGTCAAAACAAAAAAGGCAATGGAACAATTATGGGTCTTCGGCGGAAGCCAATTTTGGGATGACCCAGCTTCATCTCACAAGGTTTACTACGGAGACGCCGGCGAACTAATCTGCCTCTCCAATTTTTCGACGGCCACCATCGACCTGAAAATTCAAAGCAGCCAATCGAATGCTGGCCTCCTATTCGAGGCTTTCGAAGAGAATATCCCGCCGCTGAATACCAAGGTTTATGCCATCCTCAAACCCGGCAAAAGAATTGAACCTAAAAAGCCAAAAGAAGTGCCACAGGACAAAAACAAGCCGGAGACTCAGAAATCGAAATCCTAACCACTCGACGGGTTTGAAACCGCTGCCCTCTCACACACACAGCCATCCCCTGTTTAGCTCTACAAAAACGACCACCATTGGCAGCAGGCTAGAAAGCCCTCACTGCTTCATTAACTCGCGATGGCTTAGCTAAACACCGATCATCGGCTATACTCTATTCCCAAAAGAACCACGAAGCTCGGCTTTTGGCTGCGGGCTTTATTCTTGGCAAGCAGTCTGCCAACCACTAGTACAGTTTTCACTTTCACCTCAAAGAACCAAAACAACCGTGCAAGACCGCAAACGCGCTCAGCAAGTCGACCGGGAAATCGCGATTGTCGCACGCGTCATCCTCCCCGATGATCCAATTGAATTTGACCCACTCGATGAAGTTCAAGGCTTAGCAGAAACTGCCGGTGCCATTGTCCTTTCCGGCTTGACTCAAAAACGAGAAAAACCTGACACCGCGACCTTTCTTGGACGCGGCAAAGTCGAAGAACTGACGCAATTGGTTGAATTCCATGCCGCCGATGTCGTTATTTTTGATAACGATCTATCGCCTGCCCAGAATCGCAATCTAGAAATAGCACTTAACATCAAAGTGCTCGACCGCACCGAATTGATTCTTGATATTTTCGCAACGCATGCCCAAACCTATGAATCCCGCCTAGCAGTTGAACTGGCTCAACTTGAATACTCGCTGCCACGACTCAAGCGAATGTGGACGCACCTTTCCCGATTGAAAATGGGCGTTGGCATGCGGGGGCCTGGTGAAAAACAACTTGAGACGGACCGCAGATTGGTTGAAAAACGAATCCATGACCTCAAGGTTGAGTTAAGTAAAGTTGAAAAACGGAAAGAGCGTCAAGTCGCATCTCGGCGCGGAACGATGACGGTTTCTTTAGTCGGCTACACAAATGCCGGCAAGAGTACCCTCATGAATTCGCTAACCGCAGCTGACGTCTTGGCAGAAGATAAATTGTTCGCCACCCTCGACACCCGCACCCGCCGCTGGGCACTGCCCAACTGGGGGCCGATCTTGCTCAGCGACACCGTTGGCTTTATTCGCAACCTCCCACACAGCTTAATCGCCAGTTTTAAGGCAACCCTGGAAGAAACACGCCAAGCTGATTTATTGCTTCATGTCGCCGATGCGAGCAACCCCAAAGTGGGTGATCAAATCAGTTCCGTTTATGAAGTACTGACTGAGTTGGGCATAGAAGCCAAAGACACACTGCTGGTTCTTAACAAAGTCGACCAGGTTACCGAAGTTGCAATCCTCGAAGCAATGCTCAACCGGTACCCTAATGCGATTTCAGTGAGTGCGAAAACAAAAATCGGTTTCGAAAATCTTCAGTCCGCTGTCAGTGAAGCACTCAGTCGGTCGTTTCAAAATGTTGATATTGAATTGCATGTCGGAAATGGAAAATTACTAGCTTTCATTGCCGCCAAGGGAGAAATCATCTCCACTCAGTACACCGATGACATGGTAAAAGTGCATTGTAAATTGCCGCAAAAATATTTGGGGCAAATCGACCCAACCGACACCATTATCACGCCCCACAGTCCGGCAGGCTGGGTCAAGTCGGACGAACCAATAACGGATAGTAAATCTGCGGAATCGGAACAAGCGATTGAGCTTCAAGCCACGGATTCGCACTCTCCAGAAAACACAATTGGAGATTAAAATCACAGTACCAACCACAGTACCTCTTACTGATTTTTAAACCCAACCGAATATGCCTTACCGAACCCTTCAAGACAAACGTGCTGTCGTCACTGGTGCCTCCAGTGGCATCGGCTGGCACCTTGCACAACAGTTAGCAGCTGAAGGTGCTTCGGTAATCGCGTGCGCTCGACGAGCAGACTTACTTGACGATCTCTCAAATAAAATTCAATCGCAGGGTGGAACATGCATTCCCTTAGTCGGAGATATCACGTCCGAAGCGAATCGGCAAGAAATCATGGACGTCGCTGATCAAGAATTCGGTGGACTTGATATACTCATTAACAATGCCGGGATAGGAGCCATGGGGCGATTTGATGAATCAGCGGAAACCAGAATACGACAAGTATTCGAAATCAACTTTTTCGCGATCGCTGAAATGATTCGGATATCACTTCCTCGGCTTAAGCAAGGTCATTCGCCGATCATCGTCAACATGAGCAGTATTCTGGGACATCGGGCGACTCCTTTAAAAAGTGAATACTGTGCCAGCAAATTCGCACTTCATGGCTTTAGCGATGCTCTCAGGGCAGAATTGGCTAACGATGCGATTGATTTACTTCTAGTGAGCCCTAGCACTACCGATAGCGAATTTTTTGACAACGCGATTGAGGATACCACCGGCAGGAATTGGAAAATCCGAGGAGCCATGCCTCCTGCTACCGTTGCCTCAAAAACTATTCGAGCAATGAAAAAGGGAAAACACGAAATTATCCTGACACACGGAGGACGACTGATCGTCTGGATGGACCGCCTGATCCCTGGAATTGCGAATCGAATTATGGCTCGCTATGGCCAGTGATTTTGGCCAGTGATTTTGCAACTCTCGAACCGAATTTGAAAATGGCCCTCGGCAAAACATCGGTCAAACGACTTTAAAACAAGAGATCATGCCCTTTTCGGTGGCTGAATGCCAAATTGACGATCCATAATCGCCAAGTTCAGCTCAATTCCGTCTGCTCAATCTTCTTTCGATTCCCACCTTCGACAAATCAGGTTGTTTCTTTAGAATACGATCACAAACACACTGAAACAGCCGATCCACACCCGCAGTTGAAGAGATAAAATGAACGACGGCGCACTCGCTCCCGAAGAATCCAGACGGAGTAACTTAAATCGAATAGTCGAACTAGGAATCGATCCCTGGGGGCACCGGTTCAACGATCGAGATATGATCGGGGACATTCTCCAACGAACCGATGAAATAAAGTTCGTAACCGAATCTGGCGAATCGGTGGACCTGCCCAATCCCGAACAATTAGGTGAGCTTAGCTTTCGAGACTGGTGCAAAGAACAAGGAAAAGGGACCATGAGCGGCCCGAAAGTGAGAGCCGCTGGCCGAATCTTGCTCCACCGTGACAAGGGGAAGCTGCATTTTATCGACATCGAGGACTGGACGGGACGGATTCAACTATTTGTTGGCAAGAACCAGGTCGGCGAAGAAAATTGGGAATTGATCAAATGCCTAGATTTGGGCGACCTCGTTGGAATCGATGGGACATTCCGAAGAACCCAAACAGGTGAACTTTCAATTTTTGCAGACAAGATACACATTCTCTGCAAAACGCTCGACCAACCCCCGGCAAAACACAAAGGACTCGTCGATGCTGAACTCCGACAGCGACGTCGTTACGTTGATCTCGCCTATAACGAAGGGGTAAGAGATCGTTTTCTAGCCCGCTCGAAAATTGTCACCTCCATTCGAAAAACCCTGACCGACCGGAATTTCGTGGAAATCGAAGGGCCAACCTTGCACACCATTGCCGGTGGAGCCGCTGCCCGTCCGTTTGAAACTCACCACAACGCCCTCGACATGCCGTTGACAATGCGCATCGCTCTCGAACTGCATCTGAAGCGTTTGATGGTCGGCGGAATGGAACGCGTGTTTGAAATGGGGCGTGTTTATCGAAATGAGGGGATCAGCCCAAAGCACAACCCCGAATTCACCATGCTCGAGGTTTATCAAGCTTACGGCGATTACGAGTCGATGATGGACCTTACCGAAGCAGTGATAGCAGATGCACTGCAAGCACTCAATTCGGAAACGACCGTCCCTTATGGAGATACCCAAGTTGACTTTTCTACCCCGTTCGCCAGAAAGCCCTATGACGAACTGTTTGCCGAGAATACCGGAGTTGACCCGCAAGACCCTGCTGCTGTAAAAGCATATGCTCAAACACTTGGTTTAGCGGTCGACGGCAAGCACCCGGACGTGATCAAAAACGAAGTTTTTGAAGAGAAAGTGGAAGATGCTTTGATTGGGCCTGTTTTCGTAACAGATTATCCCGCAAGCATTTGCCCTTTAACTAAACGAAAGAAAGAAAATCCGAATATTGCGGAGCGTTTCGAGTTATTCATTAACGGAATGGAACTTGCGAATGCTTACACGGAATTAAATGATCCGGATTTGCAAAAGGAGTTGTTCGAAAATCAGCTTGAAGGGATGGCGGAAGAAGATTCCATGGCAAAAATGGACCACGATTTTGTTCGTGCCTTGAGAAATGGGATGCCGCCGGCAGGTGGATTGGGAATTGGAATAGATCGGCTCGTAATGTTGCTGACAGATTCACCTTCCATCCGGGATATAATCCTGTTTCCACTCCTGAGAGCAGAGAACTAGAGTGTTTGAACCCGTTTTAAAAAACGGTGATTGACCCAATAAAAACGCGAGAAATCGATAACGGACTGGTCGAGATTCGCTTTAACAAGGCCAAAGGATTGGCGAATGTATAAATTGCTTTTGTCGTGGCGTTACTTAAAAACACGTTTCATTGCGTTGGCATCGATTGTCAGTGTGACTCTTGGTGTCGCAACCTTGATCGTGGTCAACAGCGTGATGGCTGGTTTTGTTGATCAGATGAAAAACCGACTCCACGGGATTCTCTCGGACGTCGAAATTTCCACTCAGATGTTCAGTGAAATCCCCCATCCCGAACGCCATGTAGAGATTATCAAACAAACGCTCGGTGACCAGATTCAAGAAGCGACTTGCGTCGTTCGTACCCCAGCCCTACTCTCATTTGATGTGCGTGGACGCCAGTGGACCCAGCAAATCATGCTGCTTGGGATCGACGATGAAACATTCGGTAAAGTCACGGACTTTGAGCCATATTTAACCAATGAAATTAAACGCAAGTCCTTTTCATTTGATCTCGAAGAAGACGGTTACGATCAGGAAAAATTCAAAGGAGATGCCGGTTGGAAATACCGTCGAACCCGAATTGAAATTCAACGACGAATTGAAGCAAACAGTCGGGAGTACGACAGTTTATACGACAATGCAGCCAATGCATTCTATGCCGCCGAACCGTCTCGCGTTGAAACTGTCAGTCACGAAAGCGAGAACATCCAGGAAGAGCAGGGGGGGCGATTCGCACCACTTCCTGCGACACTTCCCGATATTCCCCCCGTTGGAAAATCCCCCGAAGAGGGCATTGCCGATCAACCAACCCCGTTGGCAACTGCCGACGATCAGGCGGAAAGCCAAACGTCCGTCGATGGCACTATTCATCGGATTTCACCGTTTGACCCTCATGCAAAATTTCGCCCGGAAATCAAATCAGAAGATTTATTTGACCCTATGAAGGATCATCGGACGGGAATTATTTTAGGCTTAGCCATCTCAGAGCGAAAAGTCGAACTTCCATCGGGTGAACTGCAAGATGCGTACTTAATTAGACCCGGCGACGATGCAAATATCATGCTAACGACGATCGGAGACAGCCCGCAGCCGGTAATCGAAAACTGCACTGTCGTCGATTTTTATTCATCCAACATGCACGAATACGACTCCAGTTTCGCCTTCCTGCCACTAAGCGAACTTCAGCAACTACGCGGGATGATCGATCCGATGACTGGGCAGGGTTCGGTATCAACCATCCAAATCAAACTAAAAGAGGGTGCTGATTTAGACGCAGTACGCGACCAATTAATTGCTCAATTTCCTCCAAACTATTTCCCGGATTACGACATCCGCACCTGGCAAGATACTCAACGCCCTTTGCTCAGCGCAGTCAAAATGGAGCTAACCATCCTAAACATTTTGCTGTTTCTGATTATCGCCGTTGCCGGTTTTGGCATCTTGGCAACGTTTTATATGATCGTCGTCGAGAAAACGAAAGACATCGGAATTCTCAAAGCTCTCGGGGCCCCTAGCCGAGGCGTGATGTCCATCTTCCTCGGTTATGGCATGTCTCTCGGTACCGTCGGTACCGGTGTGGGAATCGTCATTGGATTACTTTTTGTTAAGTACATTAATGAAATCGCCGATGCCGTCGCCGTGCTTACCGGACAGGAAGTCTTCGATCCAACGATCTATTATTTTTCTGAAATACCAACGGTGGTAAATCCAGTTACCATTTTTTGGGTCGCCGTCGGCGCGATCGCAATAGCCGTGCTTGCCAGTGTGCTCCCCGCGCTCCGCGCTGCCAAATTACACCCAGTAGAGGCACTTCGATATGAGTGATGTCGCTCCCAGCCAACCCCTGCGAATCGATCCAGAATCCAAGGGAGACAATATGCCCGCCTCCGAATTAAATTCAAACAAGGGCCTGTCTAAGAAAAAATCAAACTCCGCACCACTCCGAATCGTTGACACCTCGGTCATGTCAGTCAACGGATTGTTCAAGAGCTACGGAAAAGGTGCGGTTCAAGTACCGGTCCTTAAAGGGGTGGATCTTGAAATCGAAGAAGGAGGCTTCACTGCAATTATCGGGCAAAGCGGATCTGGAAAAAGTACCTTGCTACATTTACTGGGAACACTTGATGCACCCGACAGTGGAGAAATTTATTTTCGCGATCAAAGAATTGATAACCTGCCGCCTCGACAACAGGAATACCTTCGCAATCGAGAATTTGGACTCATTTTTCAGTTCTATCACCTGTTACCCGAACTAACCACCTTGGAGAATGTCCTTATCCCTCGAATGGTTCAGGATGGTTTTTTTCGTTACCTCAAGAATAAAAGAAGCTATCGAAAGCGAGCCATCGAGTTGCTGGAAATGGTTGGACTTAGTCACCGTTTGACTCACAAACCTAGCCAGTTATCCGGGGGTGAGATGCAACGAACGGCCATCGCTAGGTCACTCATCTCTGATCCTTCGATCCTGCTGGCCGATGAACCTACCGGAAACCTCGATTCAGAAAATGGTGCCGAGGTTATGGAAACGCTCACGGCACTTCGAAAACACGAAAATCTTACCGTCGTGATGGTCACACACGATGACCAGCTCGCTTCGCAAGCTGACCGGGTTATTAATCTAGTTAACGGGGTAGTTGCCTCTTAATCTCCGCAGCGCTGAAGGTTGGTGTTGAACCAGTCGCTGAGTATCCTGCAACTCCCCGGTAGCGGTAAAATCACTTCGACTGCCTCGCGTCCTCGCCTGCCGATTGATGGGGTGTCTGATCGTCACGCCCAATTTCCGTTGGGAATTGCAGCCTACTCGGCCAGGCTTGCTGTCAGATTTAAGATTGCAGCGAACTTGACAGCTTCGCCTCCACAAGCCCCCCAGCTTCACAAGCCCGAAAGATATTTTCGTTAAAAGCGCCATAAATAGGATCTTCGTTAAATCCGGCACAGCTTAACTGGCGATGAAATGACTAGGCAATGGGCTCGCGCCCCCTGTCCGATTTCCTTGAAAGCAAGAGGCTTTCGACGGAATCCGATTGATGAGTAAAGTCAATTTCAGAGAAAGTTGTCGTGAAGAACCAACTAACATTCGTCACACCGAAACACGGTTATCCGTTATTAATCATCTGCGTTGCCATTCTAACGACAGCTTCGTTTACCGGTTGCAAGCTCGGCATCAAAGAAGCGTCGATGTTGACGTACCGTGATACAGTTTGGGCCAAACGCGCCTTTAATTTACGGTACGGAAACTGCAAACGTGCTTACGCAAAGCATTTTGAAAACGGTTTTTGTGCAGGCTACACCGACATGTGTAACGGCGGTGATGGATACGTTCCAGCACTTCCACCCGAAGAATACCGAGCACCAGAATACCAATCTGCCGATGGCGCGAAATGTGTCAACAGCTGGTTTGAAGGCTATCCTGCCGGTGTTGCTGCAGCGAGGAAAGACAAGTCCGGGACTTATCACGACGTGTTGATCTCTCGCATGATCGATTCAGCCATTGACCAATCCAACACCGATCCGGTGCTTCCCGCGGACGTACAAGTTGTCTCAACCAATGAAACTCCGTCCCCCACAACGCCAATGGTAATGACACCCGCTGGCAACTTGCCAGGTGGAGTAAGAACTGTAACAAGTAATTCGACAACCGATTCCAGCGGCAATCACGCAACTGATATCGGGACTCAAATAGATTACCTAAATTCAAAAGGATTCACTGACTTTAGCACCTCAGCTAGACCGGTGGTTCTGCCAACATCGAAGTAAATCGCGATTGAAAAGAATCAGAGGCTTTGCAAAAGCATTGTCTAACCAAAACATCCAAACTTATTACGACGCGGTCGGATAGCCCACCGCAATTAAGGGAGCACGAGTTGATGGTTATTAAGCCCCACTCAAAAAAATCTAGTTATCGAACCATGTCCAACCGGATGATTATCCTCTTTACGGTTCTGGCAAGTTCGTCGCTGACTGGTTGTACTGCCTTGTTTTCACCCATTGATACGATTCCAGCGAATCGCGTCCCCGTGCAATTTCTTGCGGAACCTCAGGCCGATAAAATCCCAATTGACGTAGCTCGTTTACGTCAAACCAAACCGGCATTTTACACCTTGGACGCGGATGATGTCTTGGGCGTTTTCATCGAAGGAATTCTCGGCAATTCTGACGACGCGCCGCCTGTCCAATTGCCAGGACCAGAAAGCGATCTGCCCCCCGCCATCGGGTACCCTGTTCCCGTTCGGGAAGATGGATCACTTTCCCTGCCTTCAGTCGATCCAATTCCTGTTCGCGGTCTAACGATCCAACAGGCGGAAGAGCTAATTAAGCGAGCCTACACCGAGGGAGACGAACCTCAATTGAAAGAAGGCGGCCGGATTATCGTGACGCTTATGCGTGAGCGAACTTATCGCGTTTTTGTTGTGCGTCAAGATAACTCACAAGCAACCCGTGGAAACCAATTCCAAGGCCAAAGCCAACGAATGGGCGTAACCGACCGATCGGATCAATCGGGAAGGGGTTTTGTTCTCCAACTACCCGCATATAAAAACGATGTTCTTAACGCTCTTTCCCAGACCGGCGGACTACCGGGAATTAATGCGAAAGCTGAAGTTCGCATCTTACGTGGCAACCGCGTTGACACTTCTCAGCGGGACGAACAAATGAACGAATTCTACCGGACGCACAGTCCTTCGGAATTCCCTTATGGAACCATGCCAAAAATCGCAGATGAAACGAATTCAATTAAAATCCCACTAAGATTGAAGCCGGGGCAAGTTCCTACGTTTAATACAGAGGATATTATCCTAGGAGATGGCGACATCATTTACGTCGACACCCGTGAGACCGATGTCTATTATACTGGTGGTCTACTTGGGGGCGGTGAATTTCCAATCCCACGAGACTATGACCTCGATGTGCTCGCTGCGATTTCAATCGCTGGAAGAGGGGTCGCAACGACGGAGCGCTCCGGAGCCCTTGGAGGCGCTGCTCAAAATGTACCGCCCACCGAACTGATTGTTCTTCGTCAGGTACCGGGTAAACGTCAACTCGCAATCCGAATCGACCTTAACGATACCATCAACGATCCGAGGCAGAGAATCCTGGTCAAGCCGGGCGACCAGCTATTGCTACGGTACAAGCCGCAGGAAGAAGTGCTTAACTTCGCCAGCAATGTATTCTTTACATTCGGGCTTTCGCAGTTATTCCGGAACTAAAATCGATGCGAGCCTAACCGAAGCCCTTCGATAAATCGAACTGGAAATCCCCAAGCCAGCAAGCAACACAAGGATGCCGAACTCGTTCGGCATCCTTTTTTCTTGGCCTTAATTTTCTGAAGCGTTAACTGATTTTCGATTCGCTGCCAAGATTCGGTTGGCCGCATTCAATACCGCTTTAATGGATGCCTCGACACAGTCCGTGGAGATCGCTCGACCGCGATAGATCTGCCCCGCATGTTCCGCTTCCAGGGTGATCTCACCGGGTGCGTCATAACCGAGAGACGTGCTGCGAACGTGAAACTCTTTGCAACTCATTTCTACCCCGGTGATTTGTTTCACCGCTAAAAAAGCTGCATCGACGGGGCCAGAGCCTTCCGCTTGCTCGACCGTTGTTTCCTCGCCACCCTTTTCCAGAGTGAGAAGTATCTTGGGAGGCATCTGATAATCCAAATTCACTTTAAAGGAAACCAGCGACCACTCTTCCTCTGAGATCCCGAGGATCTCATGATCAATCAATGCTGCAATATCGCCATCAAAAATTTCTTTTTTCCGGTCAGCGAGTTTTTTAAACTCCTCAAAAACACTCTGCAACTGTTCGCCCGTCAAGGTAAACCCAAGCTGTTTTGCTCGGTCGGCCAACGCCGCCCGCCCACTGTGTTTACCGAGCACCAAATCAGTATCTGCAAACCCTACATCCTCCGGACGCATGATTTCGTAAGTGGTTCTCTCTTTAAGCATGCCATCTTGATGAATGCCAGCTTCATGGGCAAAAGCATTTCGCCCCACAACCGCTTTGTTCCGCTGAACCTCTAAACCGGTGATCGAAGAGACCAACCGACTGGTAGGAACTAAACGTTTCGAATTGATCGTCGTCTCATAGTCATAAACATCGCTCCGCGTACGCATCGCCATCACAACTTCTTCGAGCGAGCAATTCCCCGCCCGCTCACCAATTCCGTTGACTGTGCACTCAATTTGCCCGGCGCCATTTTGAACGGCGGCAAGACTATTCGCTACCGCGAGACCAAGGTCATTATGGCAATGCACACTGATGACCGACTGATCAATATTGGGCACTCGGTCGACTAAATTTTTTATAACTCGTCCCATTTGGCCGGGAGTCGCATACCCGACCGTATCTGGAATGTTGACTGTCGTAGCGCCGGCAGCAATCACGGCTTCAACCACCCGGCACAAAAAGTCTGGTTCCGTACGCGCCGCATCTTCGGGAGAAAATTCAATGTTGTCGCAATAGCTTTTTGCCCGCTGAACCCCCGCTACTGCACGGGCAATTATCTCGTCGGGAGTCATCTTCAATTTAAATTCGCGGTGAATCGCGCTGGTCGCCAGAAAGACATGGATCCTCGGGTCTTGAGACTGTTTTAACGCCTCCCATGCTCGATCAATATCCTTGTCGTTGGACCGCGCGAGTCCACAGATCTGCGCACCTCGAAAGTTCGAGGCGATTTGTTGAACAGCCTCAAAATCACCTGGAGACGCAATTGGAAATCCCGCTTCGATCACATTCACGCCAAGATCAATCAAAGCCTGGGCGATCTCCAGCTTCTCCTGCAAGTTCATGCTCGCTCCCGGTGATTGCTCACCGTCGCGGAGAGTGGTGTCAAAAATAGTGACTTGTTTGGTAACGCTCATGAAGTTGTCAACCAATTTGAGAGAATGATTAGAGACTTAGCGATCGCTCTGTCGTTTCTAAAGCCAACCTAAGTTTATTCTGTTCTCGTATTATTCGCCACGAGGTAATCAAAGAAACACCAAAAATAGAATCCAATTCAAACTAACTCTTTGTTTTACCCGTCGGCATGATCCAACGCTCACAATGTGAAAAACGCCGTGGTTTAGGCGAGTTCGAACGCAGTCAATGTTTAGTCACTGGCACGGGTTTGACGAAGTTGTTAATCCGCAGCAACCGCATCGGTTCGTCGAATACGGCAGCATCCAAAATCCCCTTGGTGCCCGGAAAATGAGTTCGCTTGAAAAAACGGGGACTCCTTGACCGTTTCAAATACCGCGCAGTAAACTATCGTCTTAATAACCAGTTCGGCTATACCAAGCCCCCTTCGTCTAGTGGCCTAGGACGTCGGATTTTTCGGTCCGGAAACAGGGGTTCGACTCCCTTAGGGGGTACTTTGGCCTTTTT
>JAAHTH010002811.1_pt1 | contig 12701 bp, 24 predicted proteins | sample 6116091 | NCBI WGS metagenome assembly JAAHTH01 (sample SAMN13939990, study PRJNA603662) | sponge metagenome | isolation source: marine sponge | host: Mycale hentscheli | place: New Zealand | collected 2006
AAGCGTGTTTTGTAGTTCTTGGAAATTGTCTATAAAATTCATTTAAACCATCTTGATCGTCTTTAAGTCCTTCTACTTCGTTTTTCCAATATTCTATTACACCTATTTTTATTTTATCACCTTGTGGTCCTTCAATAGGTTTTTTTGGTGTGTCGAATACAGGTAAGCCATAAGAATCAATGTATCCCTCGTAGTTCCATTCCATAGGTATGAACAAAGAATAGAGTCCTGAGCGAGTCTGTCCGTTGCTGTTTCTTTTGGTAACGTTTGAATCATCATATAATTTCTTAAAGTTTCTACCACCTTTATCTAAAGCGTTTGATGTTGATCCCATCATACACTTACCAATAATTCTAGAACCTAGTCTTAAGGTTGTTTTCGTAACCCTCCAGTTGTTGAGGATGTTGTTCGGCCTTTCCCACTTCCCCGATTCATCATGGACGAGGAGTTTGAGTTTCTCCCCATCGTAGGAGTTATCTCCCGTGTTCTTCCAGTCGATCGTGGTGTCCAATCCCTCAAGCTCCTGTATGGTTTCGTCTGTGGTCGCGGCGGTAAGTTTACGACGGGTGTATTTTGTGGCGGGGACACGATAGGCAAGCTCGGTCTTGGGACGGTCCATACCGTCCTGGGTCGGTTTGAAAAAGAATGGGTAATTAACGGATATTGGAACCACCTTATCTGTGAACATTTTTTTCGCATCCGGTCCAGTTTTAGATAAAACACCATATCTGGAGTCGCTAGATATGGTTGCCAAGTTAACCACCTCGCCTGATGCCATAAAGGAAAACCCTGATCGACGATTCTTAAGGTAGCACAGTCCGTAGGATCGTACATCGGCCTTGCAAGCCTCCCAGAAAATGAAGAATAATCTATTTGATTCCCGAAAGTCTGGTGCCCCAACGTCAATTTTGCTCCACTGCAAGTACATGTAATGAGTACCAGTAAGGTAAGTAGCAACGTTTTTGTTATAAAACCAAAAACCTTCCTCCCTGCGGGTAAACTCTTTATCAATGTAATCATACCATTTTTCTTTAAAATCTTGTGGATATTGCTTCCAGTCGAACGTTGTTTTTATCTTGCTTAAAACCTTAGGATATTCAGTTTTATTCCATTTGTTGTTATCAAACGTATGAATATCTTTCTTTTCAGGCAAGGCTATTTTTAGGTTTTGTATTTCATAAACCTCTCCAATTTTACCGGTTTTACTTATCACAACCATGTCGTGATCTTCGTTATAACCGTATTCCCACTTGCTATACCTATTCATTCTTTTAAGAACCTTAGGTTTTATGTGGTTGGGTAATACTTTATATAGAGTTTGTTGATACATTATTTTCTAGATCTACCTTCTGCAAAGCCTTTAAAATTACTTTGCTTTATTTCTTTTGGTTTTTCATCTAACATATCCTGCTCTTCTTGTATTCTATTTAATATTTCAAAAGCATCAAATATTGCTAATTTTTTTGTTGCTGCTGCATTTTTAAGTCTGTCAGCAGATATATCATCGTCTGAATCTACAATAGGTTCTTTAGCTACCTTTATCAACTCCTCAACTGCTACTTGCCCAGCTTGGATTATATTTTTCTTCGTCTCCTTGGTTTTCATATTTAATTACAATATCATTTGATTTCATACAATAAAGTCTTTCGTTATCAACTAAAAACTCCCATTCACCATTTGGCGTGTAGCCAACTAAGTCACCAGGAGTTATTTCTAGCTTGTTTAACGAGCTATTGCCATATTTTAATATACCAACAAGACTACGCTCTTTATCTAGTGTTAGATCTTGATTATCTTTTATAGGTTGTATAAAACATCTGTCGCCAAACGAGTGATAACCTTTATTATTTTTATATAAATAAATTTGATCTATAGCACAAAAGTATAAATTATCTTTAAAATAAGATCTACTTTTTTTCTTAACACCTTTCATGTCATAAAAAGTTCTAAAAACATTTTGATGCACAACTATTAAATCACCTTCTTTTATTAGTGTTTTAATAGCTAGTGGTGTTTTGACAACCTTAGCTATTCTGTTTACAAATTTCCAGTTTTCTATTTTAGTGTTAACTACTAGTTCTTTGTTACCCACTTTCACCGTGTTACTGTATTTTTCACCTACAGGTTTTACGATAAAGTCACATAAACTGTTCATTAATATTGCAGATCGTATTCAACTGATATTGCCATGTTAGAGTTAAATTTCTTCCAAGGCAATACTTCGTTGCTTTTCTTTATATGTATATTATAAGAATTATCTGAATCTTCAAAAAGTATATGAGATATTTCATGACCACCATAAACTTGTTGACCTACTGAATAATGCATGGCATCATTCTTGTAGTCAGATCCAATACTAATTTTTCTAATATTACTCGGCATCTTCTTTTTCTATATCAGTATAAGATCCGTTTTTAAGATCAATATTAATTGAGCCGTATTCGTCTTCTAGTTCTTTTTTAGTATTTTCAATTTCAGTACTAAGTTTATCAATTTTATAGTGTGCATTCATTTTTTGTACTTCAATAACACCAATTGATCTTAGTAATCCATTTAACTGAGTTTGTTGCTCATTAACTAATTTTAGTTGAGCTTCTTTGATTTTTTTAGCTTTTGCCATAATTTAATTTAATTTAATTGTTATTATATATTTATATAGTCACCTATATATTAACTATTTACATATAACTATATCAGCTTCTGTTATTGTAGTTAAACTAGTTATATAATCTATAGCTACTGGTAAATATTGTCCAGCTTGTACTTTAAACTCTATTGATTGAGCAGCTATTGGAACACCAGAGTTTACAGAAGTTATAACAAACTCTGCTCCTGTTTGACCAGCTCCACTTTGTGTAGGAGTAATTATATCTCCTACGTTATAACCAGAACCTGCAACAGCTACAGTAGCTCCTGTTATAGCTCCTCCTGTTTGAGTTATAGCAACTGTCAAACCTTGAGCCATATTATTACTGCATGTTGTAGCTGTAGTTCCGTTTACATAATTAGAACCTCCAGACTTTATTGATAAAGTTAGTACTGATCCTAAAGTTATACCTGTTGGTATTACGTTTAAGCTACCAGCTACACCACACCATACTACTGATCCGTTTAGGTTTGTTCCTAAATCTCCTGATTGATTTTCAAAAACCCAAGCTGGTAATCCATTTGGAGTACCTGTTTTACCTACGGCTCTCATAGCTTTTCCAGCTACGCCACTATCTATTCCGAATTTACTCATTTTTTATTTATTACTTATTGATTTATATTTCTCAAAACCTCGTGACCCAAAATAAGCCACGTACACGGTTGTTAATAGTTGTTTTAATAACTCTATCCATTCTTGTTCTACGGTAAAAGATATTTCATGATGACTATCTACCCATATAAAAGCTATAGCCATAAACGACAAGAAAATAAGCGCCATAGGGCGTGTGTTTTTACTAAGCCAAGAGTCAGACGTCATATCTGCTTCCCAACGTTTTGTAATTTGATCTTCAGCTGTAGCAGCTGCTTTTTCAACTATAACTTGTATGTCTTTTTTGATTTGAAGTTTTTCTTCTTCAGTGGTTGTTAGTTTGTCGATAACATCACCAACGTCTTTAATTACGTTACCGCTTAGCCATTGCCAAATTTTTTTCATTGTATCTTTGTTTCAATTACATATTTAGCTCCTGGAAAAGTATAATCATATCCAGGATACATAACCTTTGTATAACCTCTATCGTCTGTTCCTAGTACTTTAAAATTAACACCTTTCATTGTTATTTTATTTCCTTGTATTATATTTTGATGTTTGTCTACATCAGGACTATCACTTAGATAACCTTTTTCTGAAAAATTCATTATGCGTTTTTATATGCTTCAGCTTCCCATGGTAGGTTTTTAGCACCTTCTTCCATGTCAGCTCGTGAATATTTCTTACCTTTCCAGTACACAAAATCATCGTCGTAATCTAAATCACCACGTTTCATTTGGTCTAAATGTACCTTTTCATGCGCAATAACTTCCGCGCACTCAGATGGATCTAAATCTTTATTTAAAATTATAGTTCCATTGTTGTTCGCTTTACCCATAACGCCATCTTCCATATCTACATTGTAAACTGGAGTATTATCAATTTTATAAGGAGGATTGCTAAGTTTAAAAGCCATAGTTATTTTTTATATGGAAACATTTTATTTAATGCTCCTTTTCTAGCAGCACAACCGCAAGGGATGTTTAACCCCTTGCTCATTGTGTCTACTACTTTTTTAATACCAGTAGCTTTAGTAAACTTTTCTATATCGTCTCCTAAACCTGTTGATCTCATAATTAGCTCCAGTTAGCCGCCGTGTAAGTTACATAAACTGCGTCAGCAACGATTGGTTGACGTCCTTGCCCACCAGCGTTTGGATCTGGATTTTGAGCAGTATTAACTGGCTGTCCAACAGTAGAAATAATTCCACCTGGATTAGCTTTAATAGCAGCGTTAATTGCTCCTACAATTGAAGCAGGTGCTAATGCAGCTGTGTGAGTTAATTCAAGAGTTTGATATCCTGTAACTCCGCTCTTAGTTAATATTCTAGTTTTTAAAGTTGGAGTATTTCCTGGTCCTGCTACATCTCCTGCAATTACTGATACAATAGATGAAGAATCTACTAGAATTTCTGGTTGCCCTGTAACTCCTGTTAAAGGGACTTTGATAAATTTTGCCATTTTGTTTAGTGTTTAGTGTTAATGTTAGTGTTTGGCTGAGGTTTTTACAGTCCTCTCTGTTTTATTAATAATCTCCAGACTTAATTTTTCCAATTAATTTATTCATTTTTACATTAGCATTGGAAATAGAATCTCTAACAAATCCTTGTCTTTCAATTTTCGCGTTAGCCTTGTTAAATTGTTCTTCAGTTGGAAACTTAAGTTTTTCATATTCACTTATTGCTTCTTTTGCATTTGAATCTGCTTTATTGATAACTTCCTCTTGAGTTTCTCCTTTTTTATTTAGTCTATCATTATAGATAGTCATACCTTCTTCCTTTTGACTTAAAGGTGACATTCTAGATGATTGTGCATGTTTTGACATCCAAGAAGCATGAGATGCTACTGGATTATCATGCATTAAGTTGTACTTTTCTTGTTTGTTTGATTCCATGATTAGTTATTTGTGATTTATGTTATTTTTTCTTGTAAATTCGTTGTGCACTTTAGCAGGAGATCCATGATGTTCTTTGTCATATTTCATGTCACCAGCTAACTTTGATATATGTTTTTCATCAGCAGTCATATTTTTATCACTATGCCCGTGATGATCATCATATAGCACATCTCGTTTTAAATAATCTATATGCGCAGCATCATCTCTTTCAGATGCTTTGTAATTGCTACTAGTTACTTTTGTGTGTGCATGATTCATGCAACATCTAGCGTTACCTGTGTATTGACCGTAATGTCCTTTTGAATATCCCATTTTTTATTTTATTAATTCTTCGTATTGAGCCTTTGTTATTAATCCATCAGCATAGGCTTTAAGTAGCTTGTCTTTATTTAGGTTTGACTTTTTCTCAGATTTATTTCGAATAAATTCTGTTTTTTGATTGAATTTAGAGTTAGCATCAGTAGGCACGTAATCACCACTTGCGTCGAATGTTCCTTCTCCTTTTTTAACTCCTCTTTTTTCTCTTCTATCTGCTCTTTTCTCTTGGTAATTATCTATGTTTTCAGGAGTCATAGCAGCTTTAGCTCCAGCTACTATATTATCTTGTAATCTTTGAAAATCTGCAGCGTTAGAAACATAATGATAATCATCAGCGTTTTGATAACTACCTTGTAAAGGACTACCGTAATTGGCTACGCTTTCAGTTTTTTTTTCATCTTATGATCTCCTTTGGCTTCTTCGATTTGCTTTTCTACTTGTACTTGCAACTCGTAATCTACTCCTCCTTGGCCTTCAGCTCCTTCTTCTCCTTTTTTTACTCTAGCTAATTTAGCTTCTAATGCTGCAATAGCTTTAGGGTCGTGCTTCTTAGCTGGTGAACCGTGATGCATCTCTGCTGGAGAAGCTTTTATAGCCTCTTGTAATTCTACTGATAATCTATTTTGACCTCCAACTAATGCTTTAGAAGCTGGACTCATAGGTGATTTTCCTAAAAATTTATCTGCAAATGGTGAACTCATAATTATATTTTTTCGTATGTTGATGTGTTAGTTGGTGTGTTTGTTAATACGCCGTCTTCGCACTCAACGTATTTTCCGTGTTTTTTACTATAAAAAGGTTTATCTCTTTTACAAGCTTTTTTTTGTAAAGAATCTTTTATTTCTTGAGATAACTCTCTTTCTTCTTTACTAGAATCTGACTCTACAATAGAAGGTTCTTTTTGTCCAAATTCTTTGTTTTGATACAGTGGACTCTTTGCCATAAATGGGCTTGCGAATTTACTCATTATTTATTAGTTTAGATTTTTATTCTTCTATTGGTTGTTCAGCGTCGTCAGTTTTCTTAAGAACAATTTTTCCGTTAACACATTCAAATTCTCCTTTTTCTCTATTGTATTCTGCTAAATTTTCCTTTGCGCTAATTGGAATTTCTTTTTTATCATATCCTCCAGCTTCGTTTTTCTTAGACATATCTAAACCAGTCTTAGATTTTCTTGACATATAGCTTTCTTTTTTCTTTGCCCAAGCAGCGGCACACTTATCTTGATAGAATGGTGAATTACTTTTCATATTATTTATTTTTACAACCAAAGTTTTTAGCGTAGTTAGCCATTTTAACTACTTCATCGCTGTATTTATTTTTACTTTTCATTACGGCACTAGCTGCAGAACACGCGTCTTTAAACCCGTTTTTTTTAGCCCAAGCAGTAAACTTGCCTTTGTTATTTTCTTTTATTTCAGGGAAATCTTTAAATAGTGGACTAAACATTAGTAACCTCCTTTTCCTTTAGCACACTCTGTTATAGGCATACCTTTATAATAGGTTTTTGCTTTTAACAATTGCATACCTGTTATTCCTGAACTTGAACCAACACCGTGTATTCTACCTTGTTGATCTAATGGTCCGTCCCATATTGCGCTTTCACCTACAACGCCGTGAGCGTTTTTAGATGCCATTGTTGCATTGTAATTTGGATCTGTTTTATGCATAATATTTATTTTTATTTTTTATTTTTAGTTTTTGTAAAAATATTTCCCAGCAAAAGGTCTTAACGTGTCTCTTTTAGCGTTATTGCCTTGGTCGTAATTTGTAACAGTAGAACTTGTAGGTCTTGGACCACCATAAGTTTCATCTTGATCTAAAGTTGTCATAAATTGACCTTTATTATCTTCTTGTATTTCACTAAGATTTTCAACGTTATACTTCATTCCTGAGATCATGTCTTTTAAATTATTAGACTTATAAGTAGTATTTTCATGAATAGTTTCATCTATAAGATCTCCAACTTCTGCCTTTTTTATTCCTGGTTTTTGCTGAAAAGGCGTGACTGAATTTTGTCTCATTTGTGTACTCCCAAAAACCCCTTGAGCAGCTGTCATAGCTGGATTATTAAAAACAGGATTAGCGTTACCCATTGTGTTAGATGGTTGAGGCGGCATATTACCCATGTTTGCAGAAGCAGGCATTCCGGTTATTGGATTTATTGTAGAAGCTAGAGCTCCAATACCAGCGGCTAATTGTTTATTTGGTGGATTAATGGGTGGTGTTGTTGGAGATGCAGGTGGCGCAGTTACAGCTGCTTCAAAAATAGCTTCTCCAAATTGTTTTGGGCCTGTTTTAAAACCATCTATTAAGTTTTGACCGGATTGAGTTATCATTTCTTCTTTAGCTACATCTAAACCAGCAAGCTTATCAAAATTTGGTTTTGCACTTTTTTTAACCTTGCTTTTGCCAAATGGTTTTGGAAAATTTCCCATTAATTGTTTATTTGGTGAATCTTTATAGGCCATGTTATCTATTTTTATCTTTGTTTACATTGTATATAGCTTTTGTTAAAACTTTATCAGTATAACTTTTGCCGTTTATTAATTTATTTCTTCTTTTACTTGTAGGTAAATCTTCTTCACCTAACATTATTCTATATATTCTGTGTATAAGTTGTTTACATTTGAATGAAACTTGATACATATTGTGTTTTTGAGTTGTTCTGTTTCTTTTTCTCCATATAACAATCCAACCACTATCAACAAGTCTACTCCATCTTCTAGTTTCCCAGCTATAAGAGTATGTACCTATTTTAAAATCTTTTATATTAAAAACACCTATAGAATCTAAATAAATTAATAATTCTAAATCAGCGTCATTTAAATCATTATTCTTACATGCCCATTTCCTAATTATTCTATAATGCTTAAGTAAGTTTAACTCTTTAATGTCACTAACACTTAAGCTTCTCATGTCACTATAACTACGTCTTGAGCTTTTATAACATGATACAACAGCTTCTCAAATTCTACTTTATGACCAGCATGCCTATCAAAAAATATATTATCGTCTTTTTTTATACCAACAACTTCTTCGCCTGCAGATACAACCGTTGCTTTAACGTATCTTATATCTTCTCTTTGGTTTTCAGCAAGAAGTAAACCACCTTTAGTTTTAGTAGTGCCTTCTTTTTCTTTTATTATAATTAAATTTCTACCTACTGCCTTCATCTATTCTCAAATTATTGATTACACAATCTGTTGACAATATCGTAGTAGCTACCGAAGCTGCATTTTGAAGTGCACTTTTTGTTACTAGTAGTGGATCTATAATACCTGACTTAATCATATTTACCATATTTCCTGTAACCACGTTTAACCCTCTTCCTGTTTTTTTAGGTACTTCATAATCTTCAATACCAGCGTTACTAAGTATTGTTTCAAATGGAGATTTTATAGCTTTTAACAAAACCTCTTCACCAATAGATTTAGATTTAATTTTATCTGAAGCATTCAAGAGAGCTATACCACCGCCAGAAACTATACCTTCTTTTATTGCAGCTTTAGTAGCACAAATAGCGTCTTCCACTCTATCTGTTTTTTCTTTTAATTCAATATCAGAATTAGCACCAATTTTAACAATAGCAACTTTAGCAGCTAACATCGCTAATCTTTTTTCTAATTTTATAACGTCAGATGTAGTATTTTTTTCTAATAACTTAGACTTAATATCTTTTATTATGTTTTTAACTTGCTCTGAGGTTTCTTTAACCTGTATAATAGTTTCACTATGAGTTGTAATACTTTTAACGCACTTACCCAAGTGTTCTACTTGAATAAGATCCATGTCATCTCCTAAGTCTTCATTTATAATTGTAGCGTTTGTAAGCATAGAAAGATCGTCTAGCATTTGTTTTCTATTAACCCCATAAGTAGGTGCGTCAATAACATTAATGCGTATATTACCTTTCATTTTATTCATAGCTAGAGCAGATAAAACACCTTGTTCTAAATCGCCTATAATAAGCAAAGGTTTATTGTTTTTTATTACATACTCTAGCACTGTTTGAATCTGTCTTATTGTATCAATAGGTGATTCAACCAATAGCACTAGTGGATTTTCTAGTTCAGCAGACTTTGTTTCTTTGTTTGTTATAAAATGAGAATTTTTTAATCCTTTATCATACTGAACACCATCAACTATTTCTATAGCTGTTTCACCTATTGGTGACGGTTCCATTATAACAACTCCTGTATTATCTACAGCTCGAAAAGCATCTGCTATTAACTTTCCTAAGTTTTTATCATTGTTAGTAGATATTGTTGCAACGTTGTCTATCATATCTCCAGTAACCTTTACAGATACTACTTCTAGATATTCTACCACTTTTTTTACAGCTAAATTAATTCCTTCTTTTAATTCTCTTGAATTTGTTTTATTACTTACTTTATAAGCTTCTTTTAATATAGCATGAGCAATAACTGTAGCTGTTGTTGTGCCATCGCCAGCTTCTCTAACTGTTTTACGAGCAGCTTCTTTTAGTAAAGTAGCACCCATGTTTTCAACAGGATCTCTTAGTATTACTGAGTCCGCAACTGTTACACCGTCTTTTGTAATCACTGGTCTTCCAGCGTTGTCTTCTAACATCACACATTTACCGCTAGCCCCAAGTGTGGAGCTAACAGCAGTTGTGAGTTTTGTTATACCTTTAAATACTTCTTCCCTAGCTTTGTCACCAAAGTTAAGGTTCTTGACTATTAAGTCTGACATAATTTAATTTAATTTAATTTGATTTATTTTATTTAAAAGTCTTAACGACTTGTGGTCCACGAATATGAGCTAATTTTTTCTCATAATGGTTAATAGAAGCATCTATTGCTGATTCAGCGCCTTCCATTGTTTCGCGTCTCGTTACATCGATCCAACAATCTTCTTTTTTAGGATCAAGGTATTCTGTTTGGTAAAATCCATTTGGTAGTTGTACAATTCTCCAGTTTTTCTTTTGAACTATATGTTCCCAAATTTTCTTGGTTTCTTCCGTAATTTGTGGTTGACTAGTCCACGTATTAGTCTGGTAAAATAGTGTCATTGGTTTTGGTTTTAGTTTGACATTGGTTATCGCTCTCACCGAGCAGGTATATTTCTATTATCACTGGTTTTATATCATTTTTACTATTATGTTATTACATCTATAGAAATACTTAAACTACCCATTGTTGCTCCTAAATTACCTCTCCACCAGTCTATACTTTTATTTCCACTTGATATTGTTACCACAGGGCTTCTTAGCCAAAAATTTTTGTTTGAATATCCTGGACTAGATGTTTCAGCGTAATAATAAGTGCTGTCTCCTCCTGTATACGGTGGTGGCGACAAACCAGTTCCTCCTGATGGAGGCGCGCTGTTAGCTCTTTTGTTCCATCTTAAAGCCGTTGTACCCGTGGCTATATCAAACCAGGTTACGCTTGAATAAGAAGAAGTATTACTTCTACTAGTTTGCCACGCTGTTCCTGAATAAGTATCAAAATCAAAAGTTGTTGTACCTAAGGTTGCATTTCCACCAACCTGCAAGTCTCCTGTAAAGCTAGTTCCACTAATGTAGTGCCAAACAACTTGCACGGTGTGACCTATATAATTATCTGATAGAGTAAAAACTTGATTACTCCATGATTGAGAGCTTGATAAAGAACCAGATACTATAGTATTAAATTGACCTGCGAAAACCCCGTTGTAATTTCTAAAATTAGATAATCTATCTTTAGAACCTTCATAGGCTGGATCAAAAGCACTAGCACTTGCATTAGCAAAACAATCAACTAAATCATCTGGCTGAGGACTAACTTTAACAAATTCATCTACAACATCTTGAAGTGAAAAAGTATTAGTATCTGGCACTGCCATTATAATCCTGCTTTTTCTAATCTTGCTTCTAGTTCAGCAATTTTAGTTATTAATAAATCTATATAAGCAACAGACTTTGTCCCGTCTACATCTTCTCTTATAAACTCTGGATTTGTTTTTTCTAATTCTTGAGCTATTACACCAACTCTTTTATAATCTGGTTCCAGCTTTAATTCAAAGCTTTTCCATTTAACATCTATTGCTTTAGGCTCTAAATCTTTTATATTCTTTTTTAATCTTTCATCTGAAGATAATATGAAATTCGTAGCAGTTGCAGTTCCAGTACAATTTATATTCGTTGTGTTAGATACAGGTCCTATGCCAAAATATATTGTTTCGTTCGTAGTACCTGTACTTAAATAAGTTAAACCGCCTGATTGCAGTATTGATAAATATCTATTTGAAGTAGATCCTGTGTATCCGTTTATAGCTCCAATGAAATTAGAGTTTCCTTGGACGTGTAACTTGGCAGATGGAGCGAAAGTACCTATACCTAAATCACAATTTACAAAATAAGCCTTGCTATTAGCTGATTCAATCCCAAGATAAGATTGTTGCTCTCCTCCGCTTATATCACCAAGTTTATATTCGTATTGGGTAGTATCAACAGTTAAAGATGATTCATTTCCATTAGTTACTTTAAAATCATCTCCATTAACGTGTAACGTGGCAGTTGGACTAGTTGTTCCAATTCCGACGTTGCCGTTAGGTATACTCGTGTTTTTAGTACCTCTATCTACTCTATATACCTCTGTTCCTGTAGTACTATTATCATGTATGAACTCTTGATATAAGTTAGTGCTTCCATCGTATCTTTTTCTCATACCATACTTAGATGCACTGTCTTCTTGGTAAAAAGTTTCTACAATTCCATTAGCGTCAGCGCCACTAACTGTTACATAAAAACCTTCGTTGTCGGTTGATGTTCTTTGTACAGAAAAAGTATCAACAACTTCTAACTTAGTACTAGGACTAGTTACTCCAATCCCAACGTTACCGTTAGTGTCTATAATCATTTTTTCAGTTGGTGTAGCTGCTCCAAGCTCTGTAGTAAAAAATCTTAAACTTGTACCATTAGCTGTACTAGTAAAAGTTTCTTCAGCATAACTCCATATTTTTGAAGTTGCTAAATTAGTACCCCAACTTCCTTTTGCTCCAAATTGAATAATACCAGTTCTATTGCCACCAGCTATAGTATTATCATTTCTATTAATCTGTAATATTGTATCTCCACCTGATTCTAAAGTTAGTAGATTGTCAGGCGATGTTGTTCCTATTCCTACGTTGCCGTCATTTAAAATACGCATTCTTTCGGTAGTAGTGTATGGAAGACTTGTCAGAGAAGTGCTAAAAATTAAATTATTATTAACGTCGGAGGTTATTTTGTTTCCTTGCCCTGAAC
>JAAHTH010000265.1_pt3 | contig 12694 bp, 11 predicted proteins | sample 6116091 | NCBI WGS metagenome assembly JAAHTH01 (sample SAMN13939990, study PRJNA603662) | sponge metagenome | isolation source: marine sponge | host: Mycale hentscheli | place: New Zealand | collected 2006
GCAAATCAGCCATTCTCGTGAAGAAAGAGAAGAGAAAGATCTAAAAACAATTGGTCGATGTCGAGATGACACAACCGGCGAAGAGCTACCCGTCAGTGAAATGTTTTGGCACGTGCTGACTGTACTGCTTTACTTTAGTGGTGGCTTTATTTTTATTCATATCGATAAATTACATAGCTATTTAACCGGAAGGCCTAGAGGACTCGGCTATAAAAAAACACTGTCCGCTGGCACAGGGCATTTGGCCAGCTGGTTCATTAGCTCACTGCTTGACCCAACCAACGATCCTGATGGAGAGAGTGACAATTGCAAGGGCTTTCTTAGGCGTTATTATCATCATTGTGATATTTATCATACCTCAGGAGAAGAACTCATAGCGGCAGCTGAAAAGCTACAGTTACAGCTTTACATCGACATTTCTGACCGGGCCGCTCGAAAAGCCAAAGGTGATCGTATTTTACTGTGGTCATCAACCTCTTTTTCAATTTCGGTTGCCGCTATCTCCTTTATTCGAACAGCAATAGATAGAGCGAATACACAACACGTTGATTTAACAGAAGCAAGCATTGCACTCATTATGCTCACCGCGACACTCTCTATTAATAGAAAAACACAGGCTGACGCAGACGCAAAAAAAGCACTAGAAAAAGTGCGGAAATGGGCCAAACTCTATGTACAAGCACGCGTAAAAGCAGAACCATCCCTACTTGAACCTGCAACACAAGTTAAAAACGCTTTATCTTTTGTCAATAAAACCAAGCATTCTATCTTTCAAGAGAAAGCGCATTATCCTATTGAAAAAGCCCTGCTTCACCTTCACTATCAAATATATGGGATACGTTTTTTGGAATATAGTTTGCTGGATGCTGTTGTTAGGCTTCAATATGTATCCGGCAAAAAAACCACCCTGAAACAACTACAGCAACAAATCAAAGACTTTTATCTTGAAGACGACGAAGAAGATTCTCTTTCAGATTTAGAGGTCATATCACAGCTATATGACTGTCCAATCGTGATTATTCATGAAAAAAAACAAGCAAACGGCACATACTGCTTGATACTCAATGAAACATCTCCTGAAGACGCTGAGTCAAAATCACCAGAATCACGCGAAGAAAATGCCCTTTTACTGTATTGCTCTGAGCCTGAAATATATCAAGCTGTTTTAGCTCCGCACACAAAAGCATTTAAAAACATCAAACAAGATCTCACCACATTAAAGCCCGAATTACCGACATTAAAGCCCGATTTACGCACAGTATTCGAAGATCCAAGGTCTTTGACAAGCCTATAGTAGCGCGGCAAGAAAACACGCATCATAAATTTTAGCTTAGCGTCTATTGAGAATTTAATTACTTAAAAAACTATGTTAGCCTAAATACGCCTTAACTTAGACAAAGGATTTGTCTTATGCCTACACCACAAAAAAACAGCGATAATACTCCACCTATAACCCCTCGCTCTCAGAAAAAATGGACCCTCATGAGAACACAAAGTATGCACGAACGTGTCACTCAGGAAGATCTAGAACGAAGCACATATGGTAGACGTCTTAATGATACCAAAGGCGCAAGAAAACCCCTTTGTTGTTTTTTTTCCTATGGCTTTTACGATGCATCCAAAGAACCAGGCACTAATTTTCTAGAAAGCATCGCCATTACTTCCTCACTCGCCACCACGGATGACACAGAGGCAGAAAACGATAATTGCAAAGCTTTTCTTAAACGATATTATGCAAAACATCGTATATTTGATACTCAAAAAACAGCTGAAGCATTAACCAACGAACTAGAAAACTTACTCGATCAATTATATTACGACATTACTTACAGGCGTTTTCGTAAAACCTCAGGAGACAATCAAATTCATTGGATCAATACGTTTCTTGCAACGTCTGTTTCTATCATCGCATTTGCACGCAATATAATACCGAATCAAAATCAAAATGATCATGCTGATACACATGCTATTATTAATTATTTTGAAGGCGGTACTGCTTTGGGTGCATTAATTTTTACAAAAATTAAAAATACCAGTACCCAAGAAGATGTACTCGCAACACAAGCACTAGAAAAAATTCGAAAATGGATTAAAAAAGATGTGACCGACCGCGCAGTAGAAAAACAAAGGCTTTTTCCAGATGGCTCACATCATGATGCATCACTTTCATTATTTTCAGCAGCCAACGCCCGCATGAAACATCGCTTACCTATTGAGGATCAATTGCATAATCAGCGATATATCGTGCAGCCATCCAATAACTTGCATTACAATTTATTAGATGCGGTCACCACATTAAGAAGCATAGCGGGCCATCCGACCAGCATCAGTCAGCTTGATAAAGCGCTTAAATCAAAAATGAAACCGAGTGCGGTCGACTTAGAAGCAAACAATCACAACACACCCGAAATGATTGAGGCCATATCACGTCTATATGACTGCCCTATCTTCATAGTGCAAGAAAAACGCTGCGCCAATGAAACTTACTGCCAATTAATCAATGAAAAAACCCCTACTGATGAAGAAACAAAAGAGGATATAGATACCCATCAAAAAACACGAGAAAAAAACGCCTTAATTTTATATTCTTCTGAATCAGGCTATTATCAAGCCGTTATCCCAAGAGACCTAAAAGAGAAACGTACATTTGAAACCATTAAAGCAGAATTAATGGCTCTAACAGAAGATGAGTCTTTATCTGCTGCTGCCTCACCTTTACATGAGCGTGAACATAGGCATGAATTATAATACATGCCGTAGGGTGTGCCCCTAATGTCTTAAGATGTTATGTTTTTATATTTCAGTAACATAAAAACATAACCGACCATGGGCACCATTAGATGTTCGTTATGTCGGGCTTATTACAGCATCTGATGATGCGTTTATTTGCTCTAATGGTTGCGCTGCTTGTGTAAAAAAATGATTAGGACGATTCGTATAGAGCATCGCTTCATCCTCTTCCTCCTCTGAAGAGTCTACTTCCTCTACTGGTACCCGTACCGGTCTTTGTAAAGGTCGTCTTGTGTCCCCTGTTGTATTAACAGCAGCTGGACCTCGCCTAAGCATCGCTTCATCCTCTGAAGAGGTCTCCTCTTCCTCCGCTGCAGAACTCAGAACCCGTACCGGTCTTTGTAAAGGTCGTCTTGTATCCCCTGTTGTATTAACAGCAGCTGGACCTCGTCTAAGCATACGCTCTAAGACTCCCTCTAACGCAGAATCCGAGATTTCTTGCTCTGATGAATGCTCATAACGAACAGTCGAAGAGAAGAAATATCCAGGAACATCTAAAAAAAGAAAACATGCAATATTAATAAATAAAGCAATCGATGGTGTTATTAATGCACACATAATAAATGGCTCAACGGCTAAGCCAAAAAAAGCAGCTCCAGTTGCAATCGCTCCAAAATAAAATACATAATCTAGAAGCACTGAAAACCATGTTGAATTGAGGCCCAGTAAATTTAGAGACAGATGTAATAACACAACTGGAATCCATAGCATGCTTGCACCCACTAAAACAACACTCGCCATTGTGGTCCAAGCACCCACGCTTGCTGCTGCAGTAAGCCCTACAAGATAAGCAATCATATAATTAAAGGTACCCGCAAAACTCACGTAAAGTGGAAAAAACAGATGTATATCAAGTTCTTCTGTCGTACTTTCAGTGACTGCTGCCATTTTAAAACCCCTCTTTTAAACAGTATAAATTAGTTGATTATGGCGAATATTAAACCAAACAAACTTATTTGCAAACAAAAACAGAAGGTATGTTGGCTCGGCTATATTTTATATATATAAAAACATAACCGAACGCAGGTACAATTACGGGCTGACTAAAGCATCTCTATCAAGATCAAAGCCTGATGATGCGTCGTCTTGCGCTAATTGTCGCGCTGCTTGCGCAAAGAAACCATTCGAACTATTCGTACGTTGTGAAGAAGTACTCGAGGGTACATCGTTTTGCGAATCAAATGAATGTACTCCTGAATGCACTGAGTGTATATCTTCTTCCGAATCATATGCACGGACTTCTGAATGTGCGCGTTCATCCTCTTCCTCTGACTCAATTTCTTCGTTTGCCACACGCACCTGTCTTCGCCAAAGCGTTGTATTCATTTGCAAATGCCGTTCTGATCTCCCCGTTATCTCAGGAAACACACTAATCTCAGCAGAAGCTCTATTCCCTTGCCTCAGCATATCTTCAAATGTTCGCCCTACTCGATCAAGCTCAGGGTTAGGATCATCTTCTTGCTCAAATAAATGCTCATCATGAACCGTCGAAGAGAAGAAATATCCAAGAACACCTACAAAAAGAAAGGATACAGAACTGATTAATAAACCAATCGCTGGTGTTATTAATGCACACATAATAAATGGCTCAACGACTAAGCCAAAAAAAGCAGCCCCCGTTGCAATCGATCCAAAATAGAATGCATACTCTAGAAGCGTTGAAAGCCATGTTGGATTGAAGCCCAGCCAGTTTAGAGACCAGTTCAATAATATAGCTGGAATGTATAGTATGCTGGCACCCACCAAAGCAACACTCGCCATTGTGGTCCAAGCACCCACATTTGCTGCTGCAGTAAGCCCTGCAAGATAAGCAATCATATAATTCAAGGTACCCCAAAAACTTTCGTAAAGTGGTAAAGTAATGCGCTCCAATAAAAGCTTTAACCCATAAAGCTCAGGTTCTTGTGTCCAACTTCTGGTGACTGCTGCCATTCTAAAACCCCTCTTTTAAACATTATGTTGAGTTATCTTCCGGTGAATAGTAAATCAAATAGCCTCATTTGTAAGCATAAAAACAAACTGTCTTACCTTTGATAACATAACTTGATGGAAACAAAGGCATTTTTTTAACGGGCCATTTCAGTACAACGCATCGTTTTGCATATGCTCTGGCACAGTTGAGTAAAGCCAGTGGATTTTCATCTGCGCCTAATAGCTGCTGTAAAGCATATAAGTCTTTTTTAACACGAGCAGATTTATCCCGTACGGGATGCATCGGATCTAAATAAATAATATCGGGATAATCTTCAACGCGCAGTGTTTTTAAATAATCTATTGCATCTTGTTTAATCAGCCGAAGCTTTAGAGGGCTATCTGCATGTAGGCGCTTTAGTGCATCTGTCAGTAGCGCTGCAAGTATCGGCTCACGTTCACACATCATCACTTCAGCACCACTTGACGCCAGTACCGCTGCATCTCGTCCAAATCCTGCTGTTGCATCTAAAATTTTAAACCCAGGTTTTGGTTTACAGGCCTTTAAAATATCTGGCTTTCTCATTCCTTGTTTACAACGTGCAGCCACCACCGCTTCAAAGTCAATCACAACCGGCGTGCCCTCAGCAACACGCAATCCAAGCCCTTCGCCTGGTACCTCGATGAGCGCTTTATCTAAACCGTCAATGACACATCTGCCACACATTGTAATAATATTTGTAGTCGTGCCAAAAGCATCAATCGATTGTTTTTAACAGCAGTATCATCCACCATCACCATGACATCTTCAAAAAAAGCACTGACGGGTGCTTGTAGTGTAGCTAACTCAAGCAAAATAGCACCATAAGCGCGCTCGGCATGTTGAACGCGTACAAAAGCTTCGAGTGAGGTGATTTTTTCAAATAATACTTGCTCTGCAGGCACCAAAAATAAGGCGTTATCAACTGCTGGCAATACATCTGTATTAAAATTAATATTTGATTGCTTTAGTAATTTGCTCACGCGTTTTGAAGCTTCAGCCAGGGCTTTGGCTTCAGGCCTTGCTTCAAACCCCTCTAATGCTTTAACGCGTACGTCTACATCACGCAAACAATCGGACTGCTTTGCAAGTGCCGCACGTACACGCTCGACTGCGCGAGGCATGTTGTGATAAAAAGCCGGTAAACGCTCTAAAATAAAGCTTTTGAGCTCAGTCACTAAATCTGTATTTGATTCAAACTGCGCACCATAAGCCATGCGCGCAGCCTCTAAACTCTCAGCTAAATGAATCGATACAGGCATCGCATTGAGCAAACGTACCACAGCAAGCGCATGCCGACGTAGTTTAAATGGATCACGTTCTCCCGTTGGTTTTTGACCTACACCAAAAATACCCACCAATGTATCTAATCTATCGGCAAGCGATAATCCGAGCCCCAATGCTGTGTTGGGTAATGTATCAGCCGAGAAACGCGGAAAATACTGTTCTTTCAATGCGATAGCAAGTAACTCAGGCTCACCATCATGCAGCGCATAATAATACCCCATGGTGCCTTGCAACTCCGGAAATTCTCCCACCATGCCTGTCAGCAAATCACATTTAGATAAACTTGCAGCACGAGCCGCGGTTTTTGAATTTATATCGAGTAACGGCGCAACATGATTCAAGATGGCTTGAATCCGCATTGATTTATCATACATGCTGCCGAGTTTAGCTTGGAACAATATTTTCTGGGTGGCATCAACACGCGCTGCTAATGCTTGCTTTTTATCTTCTGTATAGAAAAAATCAGCGTCACTGAGACGTGCATACATCACGCGCTGATTGCCATGAATCACATGTGCTGGATTTTTACTTTTAATATTAGACACAGTAATAAAGTGGGGCAATAATGCGCCTGCCTGATTACGTACTGCAAAGCATTTTTGATGCACTTGCATCGATTCGATTAATACTTCTTCTGGAATGTCTAAAAATTTAGGAGAAAAATCAACCAATAAACCCGTTGGCCACTCCACTATCGAGGTGACTTCGTCGATTAACGCTTTTGGCATCACAGCCGTTGCATCTAGGTCTTTTAATGCGTCCTGAACCGATTGTTTCACAGCCTCTCGACGCGTCGAAAAGCTTGCTATAACATCGGCATCATGAAGTGCTTGAATATAATCTGCTGGTGTATTCAGCGTAATGGCTTCTGGATGATGATACCTATGGCCATAGGTGATGCGATTAGAAACACAGTCAAAACATGAAGCCTCTATGACTTCTTTGCCAAGCAAGAGTACAACCCAATGAACAGGACGCACAAAACTCGCATCACCATCCCCCCAGCGCATGCGCTTTGAAATTGGTAGTTTTTGAACGGCGGCTTCAATTAAACCTGGTAATAATTCTGCAGTACTTAGACCTGTTTCAGTGGCATCATAAGCAAAGCGCTCACCTTTTGGTGTATTTTGAACCACCAAATCATCAACAGCCACACCACATGAACGCGCAAAACCTAATAGTGCTTTACTCGGTGTACCATCGGATGCAAACCCTGCTTCTTTTTTAGGACCCAAGCGCGACACTTCATGCGGCGCTTGCTCTAATTGCACAGCTTTCACCAACACAGCGAAGCGTCTTGGCGTTGCGAAAGCTTCTACTGCTTCATAGGCTAAACGGGCATCGGTTAAACCAGTCGCTAAATATTGAGCCAGTGCCTCTCCTAAGACAGGTACGGCACCTGAAGGTAATTCTTCAACCCCTAATTCAAATAAAATATCACGCGACATCAGAGGCCTCTTTTTTGTCTTTTTTAATTTGTTTTGTTTGCTTCATTAAAGGAAAGCCTAACGCTTCTCGTGACGCATAATATACTTCAGTCACAGCTCGTGATAAATGTCGAACGCGAAGAATATAACGTTGACGTTCAGTGACCGATAAGGCGCCACGGGCATCCAAAATATTAAACACATGCGATGCATGCATGACCATTTCATATGCGGGCAAAGCAAGTGATTTGTCTACCAATGCTTTTGTTTCAATTTCATATTGATTAAACTGCTCAAACAACCAATCAATATTTGCCAACTCAAAATGATACGTCGACATTTCAACTTCTTGTTGATGAAAAACATCGCCATAAGTCACAACCGCGTCGTCTGTTATGCACCAGGGTAAATCATACACATTATCAACGCCTAAAATGGACATGGCCAAACGTTCAAGTCCGTAAGTCAGCTCACCTGTCACTGGTTTGCATGCCAAACCGCCTGCTTGTTGAAAATAAGTAAATTGAGAAATTTCCATCCCATTTTGCCAGACTTCCCAGCCTAACCCCCAAGCACCAAGTGTTGGAGACTCCCAGTTGTCTTCAACAAACCGAATATCATCGAGTAATACATCCACCCCTAAGGCACGCAATGAATCCAGATATTTCGCTTGAATATCAATCGGCGAAGGCTTTAAGACCACTTGAAACTGGTAATAATGCTGTAATCGATTGGGATTATCGCCATAACGACCATCGGTTGGTCGTCTTGAAGGCTGCACATAGGCAGCACGCCAAGGCTCAGGCCCTATTGCTCGCAAAAAAGTGGCCGGATGAAACGTCCCGGCGCCTACTTCTATATCAAGCGGCTGTAAAACTACACAGCCTTCAGCCGCCCAAAATGTTTGAAGTGTCAGGATCATCTCCTGAAACGTTGTTGGTTTAACCATAAAACTTATGACTTACTCGCTGTGTTAACTAAATCTTGAAGTGACTCAAGTGTGGCCGCTCCTGGAATAAATGTAGGCTCATAATTTGCGTTAAAATCACCATTGGGTGTTGACGCTAAAATAAACGCTGGTGTTCCCATCAAGTTCAACTTTTCAGCCAACGCCTGATTACTTGCAAGCTCATCCGTAATGGCTTTGCTCTGCATGTCTTGCTTTAATTTCGTCATATCTAAGCCAACCGACTCAGCAGTTGACATCACCAAAGCATCGTCCAAACGTTTTTCAATTTTCAGTAACGCCGCTTGCATGGCTGCATATTTACCTTGTTTTGCTGCTGCAAGTGCTGCGCGAGACGCGGTTTCTGAGCGTTTACCAAAAATAGGTAGTTCTTTATAGACAACGCGTAAATTAGGATTTTTAGTGGATAGCTCACCGATAATTGGTTTCATCCGTTTGCAGTGTACGCATTGGTAATCAAAAAACTCAACTATCGTGATATCCCCTTTAGGGTTACCTGTAAACGCACCATCCGGTTTAAATAATTGGTCTGCGTTTTTCATGATGGCCGATTTTGCCGCATACTGCATTTCATTCTGTTGCTTTTTTTGAAGCGCTTGTGATGCTTCTAGTAAGACTTCAGGATGATTGACTAAATAATCATGTACCACTTGCTCCATTTGTTTTTTTTGTGGTGCAGGCATGACAGTCGGTGCTGCTTGTACAACACCCGCACAGAACAATGCGCCGGCTATCAAACTCATTTGTGTTTTAATTAATTTCACGCGTTTCTCCCCTTATTGCGTTAACTTGCGAGACAGAACGTAGCATCTGCCTCTCCTAATTTCAAGCAAGATTTGCATAAGCTGCGACCAACCACTTGCTGCCATGCGTTTTAAAATTCACCTGAAGCCGTGCATGTGCCCCACTGCCTTCAAGCGCTAAAACCGTTCCCACACCAAATTTAGCATGTTCTACTGCTTGACCCAAACGAAAGCCGCCCGAGACTTCTTCTTGATACACAGGGGCTGTATTTGGTGCTTTTGCGTAAGCTGCCGTGTGCGTATTTCGACCCACGCGAATCTCATCTAATACATTCTTAGGCAGTTCTTTTAAAAAGCGAGAGGGCTTATGATACTCTTCACGTCCGTGCTGACGTCTGATGTCTGCATGCGTAATTACAAGCTTTTCCATCGCTCGTGTCATGCCAACATAACAGAGCCTGCGTTCTTCTTCGAGGCGTCCTTCATCCTCTGCTGACTGACGCCCTGGAAATAAACCTTCTTCCATGCCCACTAAAAATACCATGGGAAACTCTAATCCTTTCGCTGCATGTAATGTCATGAGGTGCACATGAGGTACATTCGTATCCGATTGCTTTTCACCCCCCTCAAGAGACGCATGCGCTAAGAAGTCACTCAAAGTTTCTAATTGTGTTTCTGCCGCTTGTTCTTCCTCAAACTGCTTCGCTGCATGCAACAGCTCTTCTAAATTTTCACGCTTTGCTTCAGCCCGTTCACCTTTCATCTTCATAAAATGCGCACGCACACCACTGTTATCAAGCACCCCTTCTACTTGTGCTTCAAGCGATGCACTGAGTAATTCTGCTTGCATGCGTTCGATTAATTTTAAAAAGCCTGTCAGTGCATTGCCTGCACGTGCTGGAAATAAACCTTCTGATAATTGCTTCACGGCTGTTTGCCACAATGACACACCTTGCTCTCGCGCTTCGATACGAATTGCTTCAAGCGTTTTCTCGCCAATACCTCGGGTTGGAAAATTCACAACGCGCTCAAACGCCACATCATCTTCAATATTAGTCATCAAGCGTAAATACGCCAATGCATCTTTAATTTCAGCCCGTTGAAAAAAGCGTACGCCACCATGAATATGGTAAGCTATCCCTGCTCGTAATAAAGCTTCCTCAAGCACACGTGATTGCGCATTTGAACGATATAAAATAGCTATGTCATCTGGCAGTCGCCCTTCGTTGATGGCCATTTCAATGCGCTCTGTCACAAAACGTGCTTCATCCAGCTCGTTTAAAGCACCATAAACTGTAATTTTTTCACCATCATCACTGTCAGTCCATAGATTCTTACCTAAACGCGTGGTGTTATGTGTAATTAATGCATTGGCTCCTGATAAAATCATGCCGGTTGAACGATAATTTTGCTCTAACCGTACAACATTTACATTTGAAAAATCATCTGAAAATCGTTGAATATTCTCAATCTTTGCACCACGCCACCCATAAATAGACTGATCATCATCACCGACCGCCATGACACTCGCCTCGGCACCTGAAAGCAAACGAATCCAGGCATACTGAACCGTATTGGTATCTTGAAACTCATCCACCAAAATCACACGAAACCGATTTTGATAGTGCGCTAATAATTCAGCATTATCGCGCAGTAATTCATGGCAACGCAGCAGTAATTCTGCAAAATCAATCACCCCTGCAACACGACACGCTTTTTCATAAGCATCATACACAGACAGCCAAGTACGGCCTGGGCCATAAGATGGTACTTTTACATGAGCAGGCCTGAGTCCTTCATCTTTACGGGCATTAATAAACGCTTGTGCTTGTTTAGGCGGCCATTGGTCTGTTTCTAAATTTAAAGCACTCATCACACGTTTAATTAAACGCAGTTGGTCATCACTGTCTAAAATTTGAAATTGCTCAGGCAAACCGGCTTGTTCATGATGCTGTCTTAACAAACGATGACATAAACCATGAAAAGTCCCCACCATCAAACCCTCGCTGCCATAAGGCAGCATGCTTCTTAGACGTGCTTTCATCTCGCCTGCCGCTTTATTGGTAAATGTAACGGCTAAAATGGCATAAGGGGACAATTGATGTTCTGAAATTAAATAAGCAACACGACTCACAAGTACGCGTGTTTTTCCACTACCCGCCCCTGCCAAAACCAATACATTCCCCATCGGTGCTGTGACGGCTTCTCGCTGCCGCTCGTTCAACGTATCTAAACCCATTTCATCCACAAAAAATACTCCGAAACCATCAAAACATCTATTCTACACGGAAGCGCTCTTCACACCTACACCTGATTCTGTTGTACTATAGGCTATTAAACCTAGGATAGGTTGTCATGCATTTTATCAAAAAGATTTTATTTACAGCAATCTTATGCTGCCTCCTCGGCTGTGTTGCAAGAGGCCCTAATCCTATTGACCCATATGAAAACATTAACCGAAAAATTTATGGCTTTAATAATAAATTTGACCAATATATTTTACAGCCCCCAACAAAACTTTATATTGCAGCCATTCCAGCGCCCATGCGTGCAGGTATCAATAATATCTACAATAATATCAATATGATCCCGACTGTTGCTAACGATGTCTTACAAGCGGAATTTGAACAGGCCATTTTAGATTTCTGGCGCTTTGTGATTAATTCAAGCATGGGCATTGCAGGCATTTTTGATGTAGCAAGCCAATGTAAACTTCCTCCTCATGAAAATGACTTAGGCATTACCTTTGCCAAATGGGGTGATAAAAAATCGCCTTATATCATGATTCCTTTTTTGGGACCCAGTACCATCCGTGATGGCATGGGACTCATGTTTGACTATACTTTTTTTACGCCTTATCCATATATTCATAAAGATTTTATTATTGAAAGCGTGTTAATTCTTAGATACATCGATCTGCGTTCACGCATGTTTGATACCGATAGATTAATCAGCCAAGCACCGGATCCTTATACTTTTATGCGAGAAGCCTATTTACAACACCGTGATTATTTAATTCGCGGCGAAGAGACGATTGAAGCAACCGGTAGTTTTTATGTTGATGAAGATGAACCTGCAGATCCTGATCAAGTGCTCACCAACACCCCACCAGAGGGCAAAAAGGCCCCTGAGTTTCCAATTACAACCAATTAACCTTGCTTTAATATGCTTATTAACGCATCATTCTGTCAAAATATTATCAAATTCCTGATCAGGAGTTAGCATGTACGAAACCAATACCCTGAATGAAAACACCCCAGACGAATTAAAATGCGACAAAGGATTCGTTCTTAATGTACTAAAATATAGGGGAGCTTCTCTTAAATACGCACATGAAACATTAAGAGATAATAAAGATATTGTACTAGCTGCGATTCAGAGTGCTGGAAGCGCACTTCAATATGCCTCACCTGAATTAAAAGCCAATAAAAACGTTGTCTTAAGTGCTGTTACACATTATGGAGAAGCACTTCAATATGCAGATCCCAGATTACAAGCGGATAGAGAGGTTGTACTAGCTGCGATTCAG
>JAAHTH010002099.1_pt2 | contig 12694 bp, 9 predicted proteins | sample 6116091 | NCBI WGS metagenome assembly JAAHTH01 (sample SAMN13939990, study PRJNA603662) | sponge metagenome | isolation source: marine sponge | host: Mycale hentscheli | place: New Zealand | collected 2006
CCCTAGGGTTGTTGCTCCCGCAACGACCCGTCGGGTTTTGACGCAACTTATAAAGATTAAGTTGCTAAAAACCCCTAGGGTTGTTGCTCCCGCAACGACCCGTCGGGTTTTGACGCAACTTATAAAGTCCCTTTAATAAGAACTTTTATCCCAGTAGCAGTAGGGTCAGAGCTTAAGGGTACCACATATATAGGTGTGTCCTGTATTATACCAGTATAATTAGCCCCTATGCTAGCTGTCGATTTTACATTTCCTGGGGCAAATGTAATCGATTTCAATATACTAGGGCCCCCTGCTAAATCGAGGTATACATCAAATGTTAACGAATTAGTAGGAGCAGTACTTAAATATCCTACAATAGACCAGTCAGCTTGATTTAAATTGATAGTTCTGGGAGCATATACGATAACACCAGTACTTGAACCAGAGGTTAATAATGAGGTTTCATCACTGAAGGCAGTATATAAATCATATGGAACAGATGAACTAATAATCCCATCAACATACTGTTTTGTTGTAGCATCCTTAGACTGTGTAGGTTCGTCTAAATTGCTTATTTTATTATTCGTCATATTAAACTCTTCATGTACCACAATTTTACCAGTCCCCGAGTTGTCATGGAGCTCGTTCAAATGAACTTCATTAAAGTTCAAAGCATTAAACCCGTCAGCCAGTAGGTCTTCTGTAAGTGGATTAGTTAAACCTTCCTTGCTTCCTTCACCAAATACATTCATTATGAGATAATTCTCGGTGTATATATGTAAAAAAATATTTTATTCTATGTAAAATAATTATTTGTAAAATCATTCATATTTTCAGAATTACTTCAATATCTTGACCGTGTAAATCAACAATTTCTAGATCATCATCATAAATTTTAATATCAATGTTTTGGACATTCTGAGGACGACTAAACTGCTTAGTATTTAACTCGGTGTCATTGCTTTCGTATTGCTGAATCTGACCATATTGAACAGTTACAGGCACAGGCAAGATAATCGGCACACGCTGACCATTGGTGAGAATAGACGCAAAACCTTGACTTAGCACATTAGAAGCTAGATAATAATTATTGGGACCCTGTAAAATAGGTAGACCGGTAGCATCAAAATTAACACTATCAGCGATTGGATAATAAGAATTACTATAAGCGATACCTATGTATTTAGACAGACTTGAAACGGATTTAACAGTGGAAATTCTGATACCAGCGCTAGTCTGGAAGTTTAGCTTTTGAGTCACGGGGTCGAGTGTAATCACACATGTGCCACCGACAGCTGAAATTATCTGTGTTTGGAGTTCGGTAATTAGCTGGTTAACGGTATATTGACCGATAGGAATGGTTAAATCGTGTACCGTACCCCCTGACGATATGCGTAGTTTATTTTTGATGTTGTTAATATTATATTCGATATGGGGGATAGAAACAGATTTAATAGTCACATAGTCAACTTCAATAGAACTACCGATATTATAGGTAAAGTCAGATGTAGAGCGACTGTCAGAGGTTCTATATGCGGAATTGATTACGATGAAGTTAGTCGACATTTTCGTAAGATTATTGACTTCGCCAAAATCTTACAGTGTATATATATATGTGTAGAAAGATTTTATTTTTTTTATTTAATTAGAGGTCGATACGAGAAGAGGTCAGAGTGGTGCGAGAAGACACCAGGTAAGTCAAGAACACCGTAGTAGTGATTTCATCAGGAGGAGGAACATCAAACCGAGCTTCAAATCGGAGACTCATGGAGTTATTAACAGGCTGTTGAGAAAGAGCCAGACTAGTGTCATTTTCAAGGCTCACAGCATAGATACCATTCGTGGTGTTGAAGTTCTGGAGAGTGACCGAACTCTCCTTATCAGAGGTCTTGAGCTTGTTAAAAGCCAGGAGAGCATCCTTATAAGCCACACGGTCATCATCGACCTTGACCGAGCTGGGGTAGTAGTTCGACCCAAGAGAGTACCACCATTCAGCTCCACGGTAGTCCAGGTCAAACGAGTCTTCGAGGATATTGTTAAGGCTCTGACTGTCCTGAACACCCGTCATTACCATATCAGCAAAAGAGACCGACTTGTTAATATCAATGTTAACGGCAGAGGTAAGCGACGGAGCAGTGTTCAAACTCGTAAAAACATCCTTGTAGATGTATTCGAGGGACTCCTGTGCAGCCATCGTGTTGAGAGATGCCTGGGCGGAATCCTGGAGCTGAACATTCATAGTTTCAACATAACACTGCTCAATAGAATAACTATCAAGGGTACCCGTAGAGGTAGCATCGAGCACCAGACCCTCACCGACCGAGGAAAGGTCAACTTCGAGGCGAAGACCGCTAGCCATAGCTGCAGGCATAAACTGTCCGCCTTCACTGTCGAAAATACCGTTAAGCTTCTTAAGAGGGATGACCACTGTCAGAGTATCCGAAGTCCCAGGGATGACGTTGCTGATTTCGTTGCTCGTCTGATCATAGCCCATCACACGACCGACAGTGTTAAACCAGTTATCAGATTCCTGGTAGCGGTCCATTACCTTACGGTACAGATTATACCGCTGAGTGTTAGAATAGCAAACCCCAGTGCGACCATAAACCCGAACATTACGCAGAAGGTTAAAACCAGACCCACGACCGAAACTAGCATAGGCAGTTCCACCCGAGAAGTTGAATTTAAGTTTAAGAACAAGACTAGAATTAGCACAGTCTACGAAGCCGGTCCCCGTGTTGAAGATGTTAATCATCGTCTGCTGAGGAGCATAGGTCGTATTTTGGAAGTACTGACGCTTTAAGCAACGATTGACCGTCACACTCGTCGGGAGCGGACTCTTATAGACGAGGTTATTCGCAAATAGAATAGATTCATCGGAACTCATGTTCACTTATTGTATATATATATGTATATAAAAAATTAAATTAAAATAAATTAATTAATCGTTCGTCGTGTCGAAACCTCGTCGCATCGCCTTCGGCAATGCTAGGGTTTCTTACAACGAACTACATGAATTCATTCTCTAACATAGCGGATAATCGATTACTCCGTCTAATAAGTTCTATCGCAGTCAATTGTTTCTTATCTTTCTTCTTTTTTTCTTCTTCTCTCTCCTTTCTTAGTTTCTCGATATCATAAGGCTTTACCTGGTATTGTGTTTGTTGTGTCGAACCCTGATACACCTTCGCCGGAAGCGAAGCTGTAGGTGAACGGGGGCTTTGCCCCCTAGAGGGTTCTAACAACGAACGAGGCTGAGTTTTCATCTTGAAAGATTGCTACTTCGTAGAATCTTTCGAACTATACATATACATATATTTTTTTATTTTTTACATAAATTCATTAGCCAGGGCTTGACTTGTGCGGTTAGACTGTCTAAGCAGTTCAACAGCATTACCCTTGTATTTACGGTTTGGTTGTCTGTAACCCGATGGTTTAGCTCGGGCTTGCTCTATGCTCAACGGAGCCACACCCTGCGGTACATTTAGACCGCCCTGGACGACTCGGTCGCCACTCATCTGCATGGTCTCCGGTGGTAGTTGAATATCACCCATACCACTATCTCGCATAATTCCAGTATAAGAAGACCCCAAATAAGGATTCCATTTATTGAGTTTCTTATGTGCGACCTTCATCAATAAATCACTCCTTGAATCTTGACTGGCATACTGATCACGAATAAAGCCCCTATCTTGTTCTCCGTAGCGAGCAGACCATCCTTCTGATAGTTTAATATTATTGCGGATAGTCTCTTCAATACTTCCCGGTTGCTCTCTTTGCGGTAAATTAGCGAGGTTTCTATTTCTGAATACATTTACACCATTTACATCGACTAAGGAAATCTCTCCAGCCACTTCATTAGGACCGGGTAAATCAATCTTGCTTTCATCTATATCGGTAAGATGACGAGCATTCTGACCTCGTTGCTGTCCTGACAGAGGGAAGCCGTTATGCTGATTAACAGTCTGTGTCTGTGTTAAATCTTGAGCATTAAATAGACTATCTTTATTCCCACCCGATAGCACCTCTACCTCACCGATGATATCATTAAGCAGTTCATCAGCCTGGTTTTGGTCTTTCCTCCGCAGATTTTCATAGAATTGAAATATATCCTTATTCTCGGGGAGCATCTTGTATAAATCAGTGAATAGGTCGATAGAACTCTCTAAAGCAGAAAGCACCTGAGGGCCGTCTAATGGTTTTTCCATTTTAAGAATATTATCATCTAATTGAACCTGATGTTGACTACCGTCCATACCTGAAGTACCGAAGTCATGCTTCTGCTCCTCGTTTTCAATGGGTCGTCGAGGTGGAAGTCTTGAAGGCATTTTCGGTCTGTATTTTTGAACCTCGGCTATACCGTACCCAGGTAGAAGGGATGGTTCAACGGTTTCCATTTCGCGGATTTGGCCTATGTTATTCTCACCACGAGTAAGTCTACCCTGCTCACCTTCAGGCATACGGCCTTGCTGAGGCGGTCTAGGCGGGGGTCGTCTTGAAGGCATTTTCGGTCTGTATTTTTGAACCTCGGCGATACCGTACCCAGGTAAAAGGGACGGATCGATATTAGAATACATCGGAGTAGCAGATGGATTGGACGGATCGAAAACTTCACCTTCATAAATTTGACCATACGAACTAGGGGGACCATTTGCTCGTGTAAGCCTACCCTGCTCACCTTGAGGCATGCGACCGGTGCTATAATATGGATCATCATATTCTACTTCACCTAATTGAATTATTTGCGGTAATTGAACACCTCGCGGTAATCCTAGTTTTTCTTTTAATTCTGATACACGACCGAGAAGTCTTTCTCTGAGAACATCTCTGGGTATCTGTTCAAATCCAGCACTCCTCTGTCTTTCTACATATTCTTCCTGTTGAATCCTTTTTTCACGGGGCTGTTCTGATTCAATTTTAAACTCGTCAATATTTAAATTTCTATCAGCTACTGGTGTATAGTATTTTTGCGGTTCTGATTGTTCTAGCCTGTCTGTGTATCTATTTACATAGTTCAACATATCATTTAACTGTTCAGGCCGAAGCTCTTCCATTTTCTGATCATCAGAGATAAAATTATCAATGATTTGATTGGATTTTTTGATGGTTTTATTAGAATAAGAAATAATCCCTTTTTCGGTTAAATTGTCTCGTATCTGCATGAGTCTATTGACAGTGTCATATGTAGGCTGTCTTCTGTTAATGTTTTTCATCTCCTGTGTGTAAATATCATATAAATCTTTTTCTGCCCCTGTTAAATCTTTCAATGGCTTAAACTTGAGCCCCTTAGGGTTTAGACCCCTTTCTTTGTAAATCGAAGCTCTGACTTGCTCACGACTCATTTTTGCTCGTATATATATGTGTGAATTATAAAAATTTATAAATTAAATATTTGACCGAAGTTTTTTCTGAGGGACATATCAGGATCACATTTAGTATTTATACTGATAAAATTATACTTCTCCTTGGTTGCTATCTGTATTAATTCTATAAATCTTTTTTTAGACATTCTAGGTGGTGTTAACTCATCTGCTACCTTTTCTAGTTCAACTAATGATGACGGAAATATCATATAGTAACTAGCATTGGTTCTAATGACTGGGGGTAATTTACGGAAATACTGACTGAGTAGAATACATGTAATGTTCATGTGGCGGTTGGTGGTGATTAGTTTAGACATAGTACTGCTACGAAGAAATTTTGGTTTGCCAAGTATATCATCAAAGATGAATAATACTGACGGCGTTTTAGCCATACCTACATTCTCAACTGACTTTTCCATTTTATTCATAATCTTAGATACATCTTCTTCTTTAAAATCATTAAACACTTGGTTCTTAGGTAGTTTAAGCGGTTTAATCAATTCTGGGTCTGGTTTGATACCTGAAAATAAATATGTGTAATCAAAGGCTCCTTTTAACATATTATCGTTGTTTAACATATTCATTAGAGCATTTGTTTTTCCTGATCCCGATTTTCCTATTATAATCATAGATGTGGGTAATGATGGGAATAGACCATTCTCACAACATTGGGGCTGGTGTATACCTTCTTTGTTAGTTTTAAATACTTCAACTTTGTATGGATCGGTCATAGTTTTTACTATATAGATACATATATTTTTTTCATTTTTTTTTATCGTACAAATCTTGAATTCATCATCATCTGTTTAGCCAGGTCACCGCTGGATATCTGGGGTTTAACTACATAACCACCTTGGGTGGCTTTATTCTGATATTCGGGATAATACATAGGTTGTTCCATTCTTGCTCCCATAGAGACAGGATTGACAATATTATCCCTTGTTGTCCACTGATTAAATTGACCATAGGCATACGGATCCCGTGTGTCTTGATAAAATTGTCTACGGTTATCGGGATACTGCGGGTTCCAAACGGGCTGGTTCTGCGCAATATATCTGCCCGATACTCTACGACTGGGCTGTTTACGAGGTCGGGACATTTTGAAGGTTTTACCATACCGCTGTTTGTATTTATGCTGATTCCATTTCCACGTTTGAGACGTACGGTCTTCACCGCTGTTCAGTGTCATACTTTCCCACACAAGATTCCTACTCTGTGCTTCTTCAGGCGTAATCTTGAAGAGGTCATCAGTACCACCCCAGGCACCCCTCGGTCTGTATGTAGGTTTCGTGGTATCAAATGTTCTGAAATCTGCGGGCTTGGGCTCCTCAGGCTTGCCAGGCTTGCCAGGCTTGCCAGGCTTATCAGGCTCATCGGGCTCATCGGGCTTGTCAGGATATCTATCCTCTTTTTTCTCGTCATCTTTTTCTTCTCTTTCATCAACATCTATGTCAACATCAGCATCAACATCAGCATCATCATCTATATCGACATCAGCATCAACATCGTCGTCTATATCGACAGCAGTCTTGCCTCCTCCTTTTACTTCTTTTGTAATGCCATTAATTATATAATCCTTGAAAGGGATAGCACCGCCTGCTATTTTACCCGGTGTATCATCTTTACCGTAATTATACACATCATTTACATCTTTTAGCAGTGCTTCCTCTTGTGTTTGTAAATAAGCATTTCTCTGTTCGGGTGTGAAAGTATTTACCATAATACCGATTAATTTTTTATATTGCTCGTGTGTAATATTAAGATTACCCATCCGAATCTTAACAGTGGTAGCCTTTAGGTCTTGTAAGAATTTCTTTTGTTCCGGTGTCATACTGTCTATAAATTCAGGTGTTCCATTTTCGAGGAGACCGGCATAATCATTTAACGGTTTTAAATACATGTTCTGTAAAAATCCGTTAAAATTTACATTTCCATATTGATCATACATAGTAGGTAAATAATCAGTATATTTCCATTTAGGTTGGTAAAACGGATCCCCGCGGGTACCTGAATTAATCCCTATTACACCTTCTGGGGGCGGATGATCGTAAGATTCAATCTCTGCCATTGTATTTCTACCCCATTCATAATCCCTTCTTCTTGCTAGTTCGTTCGCCCATTCACCGAACGATCCCATGACATCACCTAGGAATTTAACTCCATCACCAACACCCTTTGCGAAATCATTGTCTCCACCGAAGAATGCCTGTGCAGCATTGCCTGCTATTTCTCCAGCATGATGATAAAATTGAGCAACCGCTCCCGGTCTGTCTATCTGGGCTGTATTAGTATATCCTAAGGCTCTTAACATATGTAAAGGGTCGTTCGCATCTGTCAGCATTTGACCTTCTGCCAGTTGTCCACTTTCTATCAGTTTATTTGTCTCGGCTATTTCTTCTTGAAGTTTATCATATTCCTCTCTGAACGAATAGAAGGCCGCCTTGGCTGCATCGAAATAACTACCGTATCCCTTTTCTTCTTCTTTGGTTAATGGTTCCTTTTTAATATCCCGACCGGGGTCTTTGCGGTTAATCCATGATTGTTTATCAACCGGTTTTTGCTTCTTTTTATCTTCATCTGTCAATTTAGTAATGTCTCCAAGGGTTCTACCTTCGCCTGGGAATCGCTCTTTTTCAGGTTCTTTGATTTTATCTTTTTCTGGGTAGTATGGGTCAAAACCAATGGGCATATCTTTACCCCTGGGGTTTATAGTAGGGTCTGCTTTTGGTTTTCCTCTACCTTTCTGAGGATAATATGGTTCAAAATAGTCGGGCTGTTCTGGCTTCTTCCCTCCTTTCTGTGGATAATAAGGCTCGAAATAGTCAGGTTGCTCTGGTTTAGGTTTAGGGCCCTTCTGAGGATAATACGGTTCAAAATAATCAGGTTGCTGGGGTTTAAACGGGTCAGCTTTTGTTCCTCCCTTCTGAGGATAATACTCCTCAAAATAATCAGGTTGATTTCTAGGAACAAGGGGATTTTTAGCACGGTTTCTACGGTCAACACCAGAGTCAATTTCATAATCGGGAGCATCTACAAACTGAGGTGAAGCCATTGCCTTTAGTTTATTGGTTCTTTTCATGGGAGGCCTACCCTTGTCTCCGCCTAGTCTCTTTTTAGCCATCTGACTGTCGTCTGCTCTTTGTTTGGGTATCAATCCTTTGGCATATTCTTTTCCTTCTTTCATTCTTTTCTCGCTGTCGATGATACTATCTTCAGGGATGGTATTGGTAATCTCGCCTATATTAGTCGGCGGTCTACCCTTGTCTCCACCTATGTAGCTGGGTCTCTTTTTAGCCATTTGACTGTCGTCGGCTCTCTTTTTAGGAATCAACCCCTTGGCATATTCTTTTCCTTCTTTCATTCTTTTTTCATCGTCGACAGGGGTATCGCTGGGGACGGTGTCGTTTATCTCGTCTAATACATCTAATAGTGGTTTAGATGTGTCTATATTGTTTCTTTTTTTTTGTTCTTTTTTCATAGTGCTAAAATACACTTGCATGTCTTCGGGGTCTTTTAATTTACTCAGGATTTTCTTCGGTGATATGCCCTTCTCTTCTAAATAAGGCTCGACGATCGGCATTATTTCTTCGATCTTATTTTCGTCTGTCTGAATCCTATTGATTAGACGGGTGACCATAGCCTGTTTGATTTCGTCATATTTTTTAGACTTAAGAAGATCTAATGTCTCCTGTTGTTTTGCTGTGAGGCTCACCATTTCTGTAGTATATATGTAAAAAAAAAATATTTTTGAAAATATATTATTATGATTTGTTCCGTGTGTAAGAAAAAAATTGATGTTAATGAACAGGGAGGAATACTGGCTTTACATAGATATTATTGTGGTACAGAGTGCTTCACTAAGTTGTGTCAGAACTTGACGGGTTGTCCTACGGACGACCCTAGAAGTTCTTAACAACTTAGAATTGGACTAACCGCTTAAACTCGGTTCTAGTAGATACATTGCCATTAATAAATTCAAATAGCACCTTCTGACTGTTATTTTCCTCATTGTATGGGTTGAGTGTAAAATCTAATGCTTCACCGTCAGCCAGTCGTGTGAACATATTAAAATGTCCTTCACACAGTTTAGCCTGGTGCTCTATGCCTTCCTGTGTAATACCCTTTAGTCTGATATGTAAGCCGTTTATAGTGTCGCCCTCACTGTTTGTACTTTCTAGCACATCAATATATGATTTTTTGCCGAGGAATATCGACTTGGTGGCATATATTTCAGTAGAGGCATTGGCTAAATCAAAGTCTGTGTGAAACTGTCCTAGATTTTTACCATTTAACTCCTTATTGTATTTTTCTCTATAGGCACTCTCGAGACGGGGTACATCGTCCATGTTCATATGTAAGCTATCAGTATCTGTATAATATATGGGTAGTAAGTTTTCATTGGCGATATTGAATACTTCATTCATAATTCTTTTAGATGAAGATAGGATAGAACAGCCTATATGTGCTCTATTGAATGAATCATCCATTTTAAGTCGTTCTACTTCATAGAGATTATCATTAATCCGTCTAAACGATTTAACAGTGTTAAAGTTAGAGTAGATGTAATTATTAAACTTTGCGGTCTTTATGATAGTCTTCTGTGATGTACTCTTTTTGATAATAGTTTTACCATAGGCTGAGTTGAGCATCAGCTTGATTACATTAGCTAGTGCGGGGTTAGATTTCTTATATTTAAGTCTCTCATTGAACAGGTTGTTAATGAGTTGACCCATGGTCTTATTAACTCCACTGTTCCAGTATACGCCGTCTATAATGGTATATTCTATATCTTGAAAATCTATGTAGTCTTGTAGAGTGGCACTGTCTATGACGATTTCGTCCTGTGGAGCTTCATTTAAATATTGGATAGAATCATCTGTACGATGAGCAATAAATGGTATCTGTTGGTTTTTATTGACCTTATGAATTTTGATAGTTAGAACTGAATAATCATGTTTCTTATAATCGAAGTCTTGATAGATTCGCTTGGCCTTTCCTAGTGGCAATCCTGAGTCATTACATAGTCTGTGTATCGCCGATGGATACAGTGATACACCGTCATAATCAGATATACGACCTTCTATTATTTTCTTCTTGTATTTCTGATTGACTGCCACGCGACCACCATATACTGCTTTATTGATATAGGTCCTAAGATTGCCTTTTACTTCAAATACACCATTGTATGCTCCGTTTTTTACCATATATCTATCAGTTAGAGAACTGATGGTGAGAGCTTCGTGTATAGTCATTTGGGTAATATCTTTGACTATTTCGTTGAACTTTTGAAGACCTTGTTTTAACACTAGACAGTCTAGTTCTAGATATTCTTTATAGTATTCTAATGGGTTGAATTGTTGGGTAATAATGTTTTGGTCGAATATCTTCTGTAAGTCAGTAGATAGACCTGCTTTGTATGTAGCTGTGTCTACTATTTGATTATTATTCTCTGGAGTATAGTATGTGTAGTTAATAGCTTCTTTTTTAGTGTTAGCGAGATTAAACTGAGAGGAGAATTTAGATAGTGCGAATGGGATTAGCTTATAGGAGTCTCTTAGTTCTATGGTCTTTTTATTATGATATACTACGGCGTTGTAGATTTGGCCATCCTTTTTACATACAGACTTAATATTGAGATACTTCTCGAGTAGATGATAATCATATTTTAGGTTATGGAAATAGACTATGGAATTGCCCTTTGATGAACAGAAGTCTAGAAATCTATTTACTACCTGTTGAGCTGGCTCATCACATGTGTTGAAAATAGATACACAATCGTTATCGTTAGAAACAACACCTAACAGATAAAGCTCGTGTGGCTGTTTATAAACAAAGGATTCACAGTCAGCGTAGTAGATATTTTGGGGTAATATACGCGGTTTAGACGGCTCAACGGGCCGTTGCTCGTTCTGAATATTATCAAGATATACATGGTCCTTGTCGGTCGATGCGTCGTTAAATTTGACCATATCTAGCTTTTTGAAGTATGGCTGAAGTTTGATTGCCATTAGTAGAGAATTGATTTTTCGGTCTGGTGAGTAGGTATAACTGTTTCCCCTTTTCTTTACGATGTTGAAGGCATCTGGTGAATGTAGTAGCTCGGAGTAGTTGTCTATAAAGTATTTAGAATAAATAGTATCTTCATAGATAAAGAAATGGTTTTCATATAAGGCGATACTTACTGATTCGAGATGATTGCCTATTTTTTTCTTTTTAGGTCTTTTCGAGGAGTAATCATATTCATATAGAACTATTGTTTTGTCTATTATATCAGAGGCTTGCTGTAGGTCTTTCTTTCTGAAGTTAGCTCCATTTTTAAATGAAAGCTTTAGAGCTGTTAGTTTGGTTATTTCAATACCTGCTAGAAATAGAGTTTGGATTAGACAATGTTCTCGGTCATCTTCTTCGTATGCCTGAGATTGATTGAAAATCTGATATCTTGACAGGTCTAAGTTAGTTGTGTTGATATATGGAAAATAGCCTCCATCTTGGTTTCTACCTTGAGCTACAGGTAAAAGTTCTTTTATATCAAATGAAATGATATTGCCGATTTCTATGTTATCTACAATATCGGAACCATATTCGGGCTGAACTTGCTCTATGAAGCCCTTTGTTAAAATGTCAAAGAAGAAGCCTTTATTTCTATCATTTGAAAGAATGGAACTCGTTTCAATATATGGCAGACCGTCCGTATAGGCGATATGCTCGATTGTAACGATATACTTTCTAGTGTTAAAACTATCGAGCACTCGATTGGCTTGTCTGGTTGTTAATAAAGATCCACTCATAACTGATTGAAATATTTCATCATAGTCTCTTGCTCTTAATAGAGCTTCGAACCTCCTGCGGTTGGCTCTGTTGATAAGTCGCTGTCTAAATTCATTATCAAATAATTGCTCCATCTATACATAGGCAAATATTTTTGAGATTTTTTATTATTATTATTATATATGTCTTTATTATTTAGATGGAAATAAAAAAATATAATCTTTAATTTAGACTCAATTAATGGATTTATTGTTCTTAATGAGGATTAAGGTTTGGTAGGGTATATTTAATGTTTTAGCGATTACACTCCATTTGGTTTTGTTGTTTCTCAGCTCTTTAATTTTTCCAATAGTCACATCATTAGAATATTTACACGGCTTCTTTACATAATTGGTTTTAAAATTTCGTCTGAACTTGTTATGACAGGGCTTACAACGAGATTGATATGATGTCCCTGCCTTGTAGAAATCTTTTTCTTTTTCTTTGACCTCTCCACATTGTTTACACTTTTTTGTAGATTCAACCATCTTTATATGTTAGTATATATTTTTATCTTTAGATTAAAATATTATTCTTTGTTT
>JAAHTH010002816.1_pt1 | contig 12691 bp, 8 predicted proteins | sample 6116091 | NCBI WGS metagenome assembly JAAHTH01 (sample SAMN13939990, study PRJNA603662) | sponge metagenome | isolation source: marine sponge | host: Mycale hentscheli | place: New Zealand | collected 2006
TCATATGACTAATAATCATTTTTTCAATTTGTGGTTTTAATGATGACATATCCATTCCATTCGCAGAACCATCTGGTGAAATTACTTCTATTCTACCCGTAATATTTAAATTTCCAAATTCCATTTTAGAAGGTGTACCTGATGAATTACCACCCATTAATTTTTTAGGGTCACCTGAAACTACCATATCTCTATCATCCAACCCAATAGAACCAAATTTACCTGTTAAAACTTTACCGTCTGAACCAGGTAATGCCATTAAATCTTCTGCTTCGCACAATCCTGTCACACTATTGAACTTTTGCCCTTTTGGACAATTCTGTGATTGTACATTGTTATTATTAGTAATTGATTCTCTTTCTTTAACAATAACATTATTTAACCTTTCTAATTCGTCACTAAATTTAGTAATCCCACCATCTATTGCTTCAATAGTATTACCCATTTCATCTAAACCTTGTTTATAAAAACCTTCTAAAGATAAATCTTCCGCGTCAAATATATCATCAAAATTAGTATTTGTAATAAATGCATCTGCAAGTTTATTGAAACTCTCACCAACATCTTTTAAAACGGTGTTTTCTATATTTCCTGCAGTAATTTCATAAACATTAGTTTGTCCCGCAACTCTAGCAGCTTGTGACTCATATAGATTATCCATCCTTTCGGACATTGTTTGAGTGTTTATTGCAATATTTCTAAACAAATCACTATCACTTTTACCTTCATTTTCGTTAGCTTTAAGTATTTCATCTGCCATACCCTCACTAATCATATCTAACCCTAATTCTTCACCATTATGTTGTACCACAAATTCACCCGATTCTTCAGAATATTTAGCCAAACCTGCCAAACTTTCTCTAGTTTCTTCATCACCAATAGAGGTGAATTTCATTTGTATATCTTTAATCTTAGATGTTTGACGAGCCATCTCTGTCATTTTATCAACATTAATACCTAATTGATCACCCGCAGCTTTTAATTGCATTCTAACTTCTGCAGGCATTTCATACTGACCTGTCTCTTCGTTAAATTGCATCATATTTTCAGTCATCTCGCCAACTTTCTTAGCTAGTTCTTCTGGTTTGTTTCTAGCCATATACATAGTTTCAAAAGGATCACCAAACGCTTTCGCTATATCTCCACCTAACATTTGTAAGTTTGCAGCCGCTTCAATTGCAGCTTCAGGTTGATAAAATTTATCTGACATTTGTAAAACATCTGAAACATCTAAACGCATTTTAACTGCTTGCTTAGCCATTTCAGTCATACCTTTTACACCATTAGCAAAAGAATAACTTTGCATTGTTTTAATATTTTGATTTAATACTTTAACTACCTTAGCGGCATTTAAACCTAATGATTGAGATTCTTTATATACGTCTGCTAAATGTTCTGCCATTGAATCTGTTGACATTCCCATAAGATCGAAAGATTCTGCCATACTTGTAGCTTCTTTAGCAGAAATATTTACACCTTTAGCAATTGCAGTAATGTCTTCTAATTCACCTTGTGTTAACGCCCTTGCTCTACCAGTCTCATCACCAAATGTCGTCATCATTTCTGTCATATCCTCAATAGAACCACCCATTAATATAACATCAGGTGCAGCCAATTTAAAATTTTGTTGTATTAATTTAGATTGATGTGCGTTTGCGCCTAAATCACGATTAATAATTTTATACTGTTTAGCCATTTGTTGAGCATAATTATATTGTACCGCAGTATTTCTCACAAAATCATTAAATTTATTAACTGTTACCCCTACTTCGTTTTTTATCCTACCTAAAACTTCTCTTTGTGATTTAAGATTTTCTATTTGTAATTTAGCTAACCTAACTAACTCTTTATATTGTTCATTGTTTGCACCACCAGCATTTAACTTTTTTTGCCATTGTTCTAATTCTTTTTTTGTCGCTTTTTCCGTAGCCCTTAACCTAGCAGCGTCATCTGCCGAAACTTTTTCATTAAAAGAAGTAGCTCTTTCAATTAAAGTATTATACTGTTCTATTTTTGCTTTTAATTCGTCTTGCTTCATTTAAAAAGTTATCTTGTTGTAATTTTCGTTATAGTAGCAGAACAACTGGTATATACACTCATTTCATTTGCAGAATTATCGTAAAATGTAAATTTTACTGTTTGTGAGTCACCAACCTTAGCATTTTCAAATTTCATTAATACATACGCTACTCTACTTTTTTGAATATTCCAATTACATCTAATACTATTATCAGTTTGCCCACCTATTGGTGTTATATCTATATACATACCGTTATATATCTTACCATCAGATCTTGAATTAAAACAATCAGTACAATCACCTCCGCCTGAAATAGTAACATCTTTATCATCATCAAACCTAAGTCTTATTTCTTTAGCAGAAGCTAAAATTTCACCAGTATTTTTCCCTTTTATAGATTTTTCTCTTTTTTGATCTTTTATTCTAAAATATTTACCTAATTCAGATAAAATAGGTGACATAATGTTATCAAAGTCTGCCAAAGCATCTTTCATAACATTACAATCCGAAGCATTTTCTCTTCTTTCATTTTTATCTGTTAAATTAGCACCTAAATCTTTTTCACAACGATCATAAGTTTTAAGTATTATTTTACCCTCACCCTGAGTATACTTATTACCTATTAAATTAACTATATTTTTTCTTATTTTTTTCCAATCTCCATTAGATGAAGAATTATCATGTTCCTCAGCTAATTCATTACAAAAACAAAATCCTGAAGATTTACTAGCCCTTCTATTTGTAATAGTACTTAATTTTTTACCTGCAACCAACCCTTTAACTAATTTAGTACTTTTTAATAAAGGTTTTATTACTAATTTACCTGCATATTTACCTGACCTAAGTATATAACCTCTAACTTTAGGTGCACCTTTTAGTAAGACTACCTTTTCAATATCTTCAGTACTTAAATTTTTAATTGCTTCCTCCCCATTTTCACCCACTAATTCAATCCATTCGTCTTCAGTTAGTATGTCATAAACAGTGTCATCGTTTTCCCCAACAAAGTTTTCACCCCATTTTTTCTTAACCTCATCTTTGAGTTTTTCTTCCTCATCACCTTCACCACCTTTAATATCTCTATTTGTACCTGAAAGTGTTGATCCTGTCCAAGTATCTGTCTCAACAACTAAATCATCTATGGTTTTATTAATCTCTTCTATTATATTTAAAAAATTTTCAATATTAGTATACATAACTTTTTATTTAATAAATATAGAAAAAATGTTATTTATTCAGTTTTTGGACTTAAAAGGTTAATGAAAATTTTTCTAGAATATGTAGGCATAATCATAATATCAGAGTAACTATAACCACGAGTAACTAAAAAATTAATCTCTTGATGTAAAAAATTTAAATAATTATAATTCAGGCCAAAGAAAACTTGCGTTGAATCGAAAAAAGGTAGGAATCGACTCTCCCCCTAGAGTCGTTGCCGTAGTATTAAAATCTAAACCTGGCTCTGTATCATTTATATATTTTCTTAAAGTTCTAGAATCTTTTATTGTAATTTTTTTCAATGCATTAGAAATAAATATTTTATCTCTACTACCATCAAACTCTGTTATACACCTTTCTAAACGTAACATAACTTTATTAGAGATATTATCTTCTGAACGTTTCAACTGTTCCTTATCTAATAAATCTATCTCTCTTTCATCTTTTCCTGTTAAAAATCTAAATTTAATATTTTTTTTACTTAAAGGTAATATATAATCGAACTCACCTTTTTCATCAGGTTTTATAGTTAATTTTTTTAATTTTAATTTAGTTAAATCTATTTCTGCTTCTACTACATCATTAACTTTTTCACTAAATACATACTGTACGTATTTTTCACCTAAACCTGTGGTTCTTAAAAATATTAACAATGCAGTTCTATCACCTTCTAATAACTCTTCAGTTTCAAACCCTAACTCTTTTACTTTTCTCTTTAAAAGAGTATCAACCATTAATGTTGGGTTATTAGATAGGTTTGGTGCAGTTAAGATTGACTCATCCATTGCGGTTAAATATTCTACTTTAACCTTAGATATTTTATTTTTATACAATAATCCTTGTGAGGGTAACTCTACTACATCATAAGGAGTCGTAAACTCTTTAGGTACGTAGTTAGGATCTAACATACTATTATTTTCCATATTAAAACTTTATTTAAAATATAATTTATTTATTAATATTATAAATACTATTAACAAATATTTTCTTCTTTTAGGTAGTCTTTAAATTTATCTACACAATCTTTTGTTGTTTTACCACTATCTATACCTACTTTTGTTATATTTTTAGATATACACCAGTAATCGTCTATCCACACCTTTTGCACATTTGTATTACATAAATCGTATTCTCTATTTCCATCTGCATCTTCTGTAAGTCCAGAATCTTCTTCATTAGGTGATATTAAATATTTACCCTTACTTGCAGCTTGATTATTTAAAGCGTCTATCATCGTTTGAGAAGTAGTAATTACTTGATTACTCTCAATATATTTTTGCCATTTATAATTATAAACTTTTACTTCCATAGGAATTTCTTCTACATCTAATTCAACCTCTAACTTAGTATCACCAAATTCTTTATTTGAATCTTGTTCGCAAATCCATTCTGCTACAGAAGGAGATCCTTCGTGTACATCATTTAAATTTTTACAACTTTGTTCCCATATTTCAGGATCTAAAAGTGTTTTGTTAGTTAAATTTTCATATGAACTGTAACCTTCTGTATTTTTAATTAAATAATTAATGTGTCTTATTTCATTTGTATTGTCTACACAAGTTTCACTATCCCATTGTGATCCACCAATAGGTGTAGATAATTCTTCCCAAAATCTAAGATTTTCACACAAACTACCGTTTGTATTTTTACCTGGTCCAGAATTTTTTGTAGGAAATTCAGAAATTTTTCCATTCATATTCTTAATTGCGATAATAATTGCATTTATTCTAGAATTTTCACACTTAGCCTTCATAATATCTTTTATATTATAACTTTCTTTTTTTTCACTATCGGGTAAATATTTTTCTAATTCTTTATAAGTAGATTCTTGCCATTTTTTAATATTTTCAAAGTTACCAAATAACTCTAATACCTTTTCAGTCTCCGATTCACCCAACTTAGATTGTAATTCAGTTAAACTTTCAACTCCCGGAATATAATCTAAAATCATTGACCAATAACCAAAATCGGTTTTTTTAAGTTCACCTAAATAATATTCTTCTAAAGTTTTAATAGTTTCTGTATCACATTTTATATTTAAAAGTTCAGGTAAAGTTTTACCCTTAAAAATATTGTTAAGTGCACTATTAACTTTATCTTCGGCAACTGATAAATAAGCAATAAGTTTTCCAGATGCCCAATCCTCAACAAAGGGAACTGCGGCGTATTGTATTATGACTCCTCCTGGCATAGTTTCAAAAATATTAAAACCTACTTCATTGATAGTATTACCATTCTCATCTACTTCCCAGTTACCTATACAATCCCATATATCAACTTCATATTTAGTTTTTTCACCAGTCTTTGGATCCTTTATTACTATATCATCAACGTCCGCAATAAAGTTTTTATAAATACAATTACCTAACCAAGCATATAGAAGTGGTGGGAAAGGGGTAATTAATCCTTTGATTACCGAAATGTTAATTTTATATAGATTTAATAAAGCTCCACTAAAAGGCTTATCATCGAGTTTTAATAATGGTTTACCTTTAACCCATCTCCACCATCGGGGTATTAACGTTGCATCCCAAATAATTTTCTTCCATCCTTTTGGTGTCTTAACTGGTCCATCAACAATAATAGTCTCACCATCTGGACCAACTAAAACTTCCTCACCATCTCCAGGTCCACCCTTTGTTTCAATATTAGGTTTACCACTTCCTTCTTTTAAGTATTCTGACATTATACGATTTTTTGTTCTATTAGGTACGCCATCCACAAACGAACCATTTTTTCTAATTATCGATCTACGAACAAAATTACTAACACTATCTCCTTCTTTAAAAATTTTACTACCATTAACTGGTTGTATATCACTATTTTTAAACATATCAGGATAAATCTCTAAAGTATCTTCAACTATCCTTTCCACCTCTTCTAAACCAAGGCCAGCATTATCTATAGTTTGTATTAAATTTTTAACTGGGTTACCACCTTTCTCTATTTCTGCCGCCACATCAGAAACACTATTTAATTTTTTTAATATATCGTCATATTGTAAACCCTTACTTAACTTTTTTAATGTACCCGCAAAAGTACCCATACTAACATTTCTCCATTCGGATATGTTCGATAAAGGGTCTTCAAAAAAATTAAAACCTCTTAAGAAATTTTGTCCTTCATTACTACCTAATTTAATATTAACTTTTTTTAATGCACTTTCTAGCTCATCCGCATTTTTTCCAATACCTGATAAAATATCACCAACAACCCCTTTTGGGAAACCTTCTAAGATTAAATTTCTTTTTTTAATTGTAGTTTCTTCTAATGTGTACTTATTTTCCATTCTTTCCATCATAAGATTAAACTTCTTACTATCTAATATTAATTTCTTCATTTTTTCTTTTTTTATACCTTCATTTTATCTAATAAATTATCTACTGATCCCGTCAAACCTACATTACTATAACTACTATTTGTTAATATCTGATTAATATCTACATCAATACTACTACCACCTGGATTATATAGAAAGTCATCAATAATTGTATTTTCAATTGGTTTTGCAGTTCTTTTTAACATTTCATCATAAAACCCACCAAACTCAACACTATCGTATGTCCATGTTGTAGGATTAAAATCCGCAAAATACCTTAAATATTTTATTTTTTTTGTAGTTAAAAATTTACCAAATCCAACTACACCTCTTTTTAAAGTACTAGTTGAAGATAAGTTAGGCATACTTTTTTCAAATTCATCATTATTAGTAAAGTCAATTGGTGTGTCTAGTGAAATGTAAAATGTTATTCGTTTATCGTTCCAAAACGTAATTTTTTTAATAGGATAACCAATAATACTCGGTCCTATCATAGAAAAGTAACATACACCAGAATTGGCATTAACAATTGGATTATAATTTTTGATATCTGTTGAACCAATTTTATTTTCAGATTTTCTTATTGTAGTTTTTATAATTGGGGATTTTAAACACATGTCTGCCGCACTCGCATTAGAACTATAGTCCCTCTCTATTTTCTCAAAACCTAACCCCTTTAAAAATAGTTTTGCTTCGTCACCATCTATTTCTTCTCCAGATGCTTCAAATTCTGTTTTATTAATCTTACCATCATTATTAGTGTCAGGATTTGTAGATTCATTTAGTATGTTACCATATAATCTACTTTCAGTAAATAAATCTTTAATTCTTTTTATTTCTTCTTTTAAATTTTTCATAATTTTTTTTTATCATTCATTTAGATATCATCCATTAAGTCCAACGTGTTTTGTAAATCTCTAAATTGCTCAAAATTGTCAATTTTAAGATCTGCGTTACTAGGAGGATTATTTTTATAAATATCATAAAGTTTTTTAATGTTAGTTTCACTCTTTTGATCTGACTCTATAAATGATACTAAAACATCAAATAAACCCTGAACATATGATTTCGAATCTTCTACATTTTCATTTTCAATAGTATTTACCTCATTTAAAAACTCCCCAATCATAACACTTAAATCTCTTAGTTGATCTGGAAATAATGGATCTTCACTACTGAATATTTTTTCTTTAAGTCCATATAAATCTACACCATATTTTTCTTTGATTTCCTTTTGTGTTGAGCTATTTATATAAGATAAAACTATTATTGCAAATTTTTCGTAATTTTCAAAAGATTCTATTATTTTTTTAATATCTGTAGTTTCTTGATCTTCAGTATCTTTATCTTTATTCTTTAATTTTTCTATAACATCAATACCTGTTAATTCTTTAAATTTTTCTAAACCAGAAAAAATAGCTTTACCTACTGATTCTGAATACAAATTTAATAAAGCAAACAGTGTTGTCTGTACTGCAGCATCCTTAACCAATTTAGGTGTATTTTGTTTTATTAACTGTATAAGAGATTCTTTACCACCCGTAAGATACATACCACCCACTTTTTTAGCAAATGTTTTATCTTTATTCATTTTTTTAATAACCTCCCTCAAACCAATTTTTTCATCTTTACTTAAAGAACTTAAGTCTTCTAAAACGCTTTGTAATTCTTTTACTAATTTATCACCATCTTTATTAAATGCCGTTATTATATTTGATAACTGTTCTAATTCTTTAGAATTTAAATTTTTCAACCCTTTTCTAACCTCCTCACTATATTTTGCACTTTGTTCTGCTTTACTAAGTTTTCCCCAATCAGTATCTTTAGTTAATTTGTTTGCATTTTCTAAAGCCTTATCTAAATTTTTTGATAGTTTAGTAATTGCCTTATCACCATTAATTGCCATCATACTATATTTCAAAGATTCGATACCACTAAAGGCGGTACCCAATAAAGTTAACCCAGCATTAAGTTCCCACCCTTCTTCTCCTTCTATTGCATATCCCGTAGCACTAGTTAAGTCAATTAAGGCAGAAACGCCTGTTCTAATAGCGGCAGATGCTGCGAAATTAACTCCTGGTATAGGTAAAAATAACACCGCAATAGAAGCAATGTCTGCTAAACAATGCCAATCATCCATACACCCTGTAGACCAATCAGTAAGTTTTTCAAAACCACTTCTAATATCAGTATTTTCTAATCTTTTAGTTAATAACTCATCAAACTCAAAGGTTCCCGAATTATATAATTGTTGTCCTTTTGGTGTCCTAACACAACCACATACTTTACTATTTTTTCCCTGTGAATATACCCAAGCACCACCACAACGTTTATTAGGACAAACATCTGTAATATACCACATATAACCGTCAAATTTACCGTCTACCCTTTTTGGTATTGCACCATATGGTGTACCAGCACCAGGTACATTACGTTTACCGTTAATATTCCTACAAAATTTATCTATATCACTTTTATTTTGTGTTAATAATATAGAATTGAAATTATCTACTGCAGACAATAATACCTCAATAGAAACTTTTGTGGATTCTAATTCGCTAATAAATGCAGTATCTTCCCTTTTCATACTTAAAATTTTTGGTTTCAATGGTCTGGGTGGCATATTAGGTATTGACCTACTATTTGATGGGGGATTAATTTCGTAATCATAAACAGAAGAATACAACCCCCAATACATTTTTGTGAATTCACCAAAATTACCATAACCAGGACCTTTATTTAGGTTATTACCATTTACCCACATTAAATTTTTTGAGTCTAACCAATCTTGAAAATGTTTAACGTTATCGGGCTTTACTTTTGGAACATAGTCATATTTTAAGTAAGACTCTTTTTCGTCACTTTTAGTGTAGTTTATATCGTTAGGGTTATTACCAACATATTCTATAGGAGAGATTATTTTTAATTTTAATTCTGGTGGTTCGTATAGTTCAAAACCAGACATATCTCTCCATTGTTCAATCTTCTCCGCTTCTCGTTCTAAAGATTTTTTTTCGTTGTCTAAATATATAGATTTTTCCCCAAAATTTTTTTCCCACACTTCCATCTTTTCTTCCCACTCACTAAGTTCTTCATTAAATCTTTTTTCTACTTCTCTAACATTGGCTTTGAATTGTTCATCTTTAATTATGGTTTGTAAATTAAAATCTATACTATCTCTTACCTCAAAATATTTTTGTATTAACCATCCTGGGTTATATATTTTAGTGGATCCTACACCTATAAATCCTGTTGAAGGATTTTCATTACCTAATTTTTCACGATTAAATCTATCTGAGATATTTCCACTATACTTATTTAACCATTTATTATCTATAATTTCTATAGGATCTGACCAAACCGCATTGTTTTTTAATAGTTCCGACCTACTAAGCACCTTATTCCAATTAACTATATATGTCGCAATATCCTTATCATCGGAAGATAGTACATCACCAGAACTTTTAATATATGACGTATCTGATATGATATTTGAAGATTGATTAAACTGATATTTAGCACCTTTATAAGTTACAGTACATATACCCATATAACAGGATTGTTTACCCTTACTCATAACATCACACCAATTAACACCGTTCATTCCTGGGATACCAAATAAAACTCCTTTAGGTTTACACATATCAATTTTTGTGTCAGGAACCAAACTAGTAACACTTAATTTATCATTAGGTTTTATTACTAACTTATCATTTTGTTCATTTAAAAAAACACGTTTATACTGAGATTCCGATATGACAATTTTTTTACCCATACTATTTTCTGTTTGCAATAACAAAAGTACCCATATCCATTTTATCTTTGTCTATTGATCTTTGAATAACAATTTTCTTTTTATTTTTATCTATATTTAACGCATCGTATACATCATTTTCATATCTATCAAGAAATTGTGCAACTTTACCAGATTTATTAATTAAAGGTATATTCTTTTTACCCCTAAATCTAAATTTGTTTGGTTTTACTTTTTTAATGATACCTATAACATCACCTGAATTTTTAATTTTATATCTTTCACCTTCTAAACCACCCGATACTTTTTCAGGTACAGGAATATTCCAAGTGTCTAACATTGTCATAACCCTACTTCCTCTTTTAAAGACACCATCTTTTTCAAATACATTGTAAAAATTACTTAAACACCACTCAATTTTTTTCACATATTCTTTACCATCTGTTTCACCCTCTATTTCTTCTCTACTTTTCCCATTCTTAGATAGTTTCATCATTTTACGAATATGTTCCTTACAAGTTGCTTTATTATTGATTATATCTACTCTATCTAGTTTCATTCCCAAAACTTCTATACCACCTCTTTCTGAAGTTGTACCTTTTTTAGATTTATTAAAATCATCATCAGACATTGATTTACCTTTAGCGTCAGTACCAGTACCACCACTTTTTTGTTTTACTTCTTTATCGACACCTTTTAATTTAATGTCTTTAGCGTCTACTTTATCTGTAGATAATTGGTCCGCTTTTTTTACATCTAATTTTTCTATTTTATCGGTACCTTTTAATTTAATGTCTTTAGCGTCTACCTTATCTGTAGATAATTGATCCGCTTTTTGCAACTTCAATTTCTCAATTTTTGTATCGTCTATAGGTTTATCTGTAATTTCTATACTTAATATATTTAACGCATCAACCATACCATCTTCGATATTACCACTTTCATCTTCATTTAAACCTAATTTTTTCTTAAAACCTTCTAAAGTCTTAGGTCCGACAATACCGTCTGCGGTTAATCCAGACTCTTTTTGCATTTTCATCACCGCTTGTTTAGTTTTAGGTCCAAAAATACCATCAGATGTGACACCCAACAAAGTTTGTAATGCTTTTACACCTTCACCTTTAGAACCTACTTTTAGGTTACCTTCTGAAATAACTTCTTTATTTTCCACTAAATTACCAAACAATCTTTCTTCAGTAAATAGTGACTTAATCCTACTTATTTCTTCATTAATATTAGTTAATCTTTTCATATCATTTTTTTTTATACTATTATATAACAATAAATATTGCCAAATAACAAAAAATCCCTACCAAACTAATGATAAGGATTTTTTTATGAAATTAAATATTCTAATATCTTAGAATACGTTGATTGCTCTGTCGAAACGAAGTGTGCAAGAAATATCTGCCAAATCGGAAGAACTGTAATCTAAACTACCAAAGTCAGCGTCATTCAATTGTGTTCCTTGAAGAACCCACTTTTGTACAACAACACCTGTTGGATCTAACATTTCTAATTCTACGTCTTTCTTATATCCCGCAGCGTAACCTTGTCTACCTGTTACTGATTCTGAGTGTAAACGTACCCATTCCATCAACGCTTGTGTTGCGGAAGGTCCGATAGGATCTCTAAATGTTACGGAAATTGAATCCCATTGGAATCTACCTATTACATACGTAGAAGTATTTAAAAATGGAATTTCCACTTCCTGACTCGTATATTTAGGTCTAGATGTTGTAGAAACCCACCATTCTTGTATCCCTAACTCATCGGGGAATCTCAAAATAAACCTATTCTTTCTTAACGGTTCGTAAGGAACAGGCATTCTCATTAATAAATCTGCCATTTTTTCTTTTTTTTAATTTTTTATTATAGTTATTCTTTATTTATTATATAAATATTCAGTTTTTAAAAAAAATAAATTTTTTATAATTATAATTTTATATGTCCTAATATTCTAGTGACTGTATTACTTAATTCATCCATCCCACTACTTAACCACTCAACTTGTTTCTGTAATGATTTATCCGTAAACTTCTCACCATCCATATCACCATGTACCTCAACCTCTAAATTACCTAATCTCTTTTCTAAATTTTTAAGTGTAACACCTAAGTGAATCATATTATCCTCATCCTGTTTTGTTAGATTTGTTTCGGATGGTTTTTTTTGACTATAATCCCATTCCATAGTCTCTTCTTTAAGTAAACTATTTTTTACTATTCTTTTTAAATCTGATTCTGTTAAATTAATAATTTCTCCGTTTTTTTTAATTTTCATAATTACTAAGTTTACTTATAAATATAAAATATATTATAAAATTTATTTTTTTATAATTATTCTTTTCTTTTTTGTGTCTTTTGGGTCAGATGTGTCG
>JAAHTH010002819.1_pt1 | contig 12679 bp, 14 predicted proteins | sample 6116091 | NCBI WGS metagenome assembly JAAHTH01 (sample SAMN13939990, study PRJNA603662) | sponge metagenome | isolation source: marine sponge | host: Mycale hentscheli | place: New Zealand | collected 2006
TTATAAATAAATTTTCCTTTAGATGTGTAGCAGCAGAAACCCCAACATCTTTACCTACAGTAAAGTAATTTTCAGTAGTTAGGTTACCTTTGGTTCTTGTTTTTCCTGTTACGTTTAAAACACCGCCTATGTTAACCCCAGTAGTGTCACCTGTAGGTCTTATTATATTAGTTGTATCAGCACTCCAGTACTTAGAACAACAAGGAAGTTGGTTCGCATTAATATATTTTACTAAGGCAGTATCATTATCGTATATAACTAATTTATCATTTGCACCATCTACCGTTATACTTGTTCCATTAGTAGCAGCCATGATAAATGAATCAGCACCATTATAATCCATAGCAATTCTAACTTCGGGGTCAGCCACCCCAATATCAATTCCTGTTTGTCCTACAAATTGAAGTGTTTCTCCAGAAGTTATGGTAAAAGGTGTACCATTATCACCCGCCACTGTAAATGACGTTGTACCATCATAACCAGTAGTAGCACTAGCAAAATAATTAATCCAACTACCTCCACTAAAAGTAAGAACCTGTCCCTCGACTAAAGGATTACCAGTTTTACCTGTACATCTTACATCATTAAGAAAGTTAAGAGCAACCCATCTTCCTAGACTATCAGCAACTTGACCTGAAAGGGTATAGTTATTTTGAGGTAGGTTTCCTTTTCTACTACCATATTGAAGTGGTTGTGGTATTACTCTTGGCATAAATTATCTTTATTGATAAATACTTTGAACCTACAATTAAATGTTTTATACCTTTCTAAGAAGTCCGGCTTTCCATTTTTCATGGTTGGGACCTAATGTATAAACAAATTGACGTCCTCTTCTGTTAAGTTCTACTATGCCTGCATCTTTAATTGCGGCAAAGAACATGTTATTATGACCTCTAGGTCGAGGATAACCTAAAACATCTTGATAAAATTGATTAGCTGTTTTACCTGGATTTTCTTTCACATAATCTACAAATCTTTGTGTCATACTACCAGGACGAGGAGGGTATTTAAAAGTATAAGAAGACACCCAAGAACCTGGAGACCACGTAGAGAAATTTTTACCAATAACTTCTTTAACCCTTTCATCATTAAATACTTTTTTTAATAGTGGGTTATATATCTGGTATAAAAACATTCTAACTTGATAGTCATGATGACGACCAGTTGGATTATCATCTAAATAATCATTTAACGATACAGCAGGTGCTTCCAGATAATCACTACCAAAAGCTAGACCCCCTTCCATCCCAGGAACATCATCAGTATCAAAAGGTATTATTAATTGATTATCTAAAAAAGGAGTAGCTTGAAATTCAACTTCAGGATTTTCCAGACTGGTCCAATACCATATGCCATTATCTGAAATTTCTAAGGACCACTTACCACTTTCGGTGGATATAGTACTAAAGTTTTTCGCAGCACTTCTTGTTTGCATAAACTCCTTCAACATATCCTTAAATTCACTTAGAGAACGTCTTTCTATTTTAGGTTCAGAATCTTCCCAGTCATTGTGAATAGCCCCCATAAGTTTGTGAGGCAATATGGTACTTACGGCATCCATTATATCCCCATCCAACCTATTATCTTCTTCATCATACATCTCTTCACGACCCTCCCAGTTTTTATGGAGAGCTATTTTATAAAATCTACCAAGTTCTCTACTTTTATCGATAATGTAATATAAAGGTCCTTTTTTTGTATAGGAAGCAAAGTGTCCATCATTTCTAGATGTGGTACACCATTGGGTTCCTGCACCATAATAACATGAAGCTTCTAATGTTTCTGGTTTAACCAGTAACCATCTCCCATCTTCATATAACTTAACCGCTCCCTTTTTTGCTTCTTTTTCTTTTTGACTTCTAGTTACTCGTGATTCAGCCTCTTCCACAACTTTTTTTAATTCATCATAATTGTAAGAGTTGATATCTTTATTTTCTATTCTGTCAATGTTTGTGTGAAATTTTTTAACTAAGTCCGTCATCATTGCCGGGGAAAAACCACTATCATTGACAAATGTTTTTACCAACCACATAAGGTACTTATGATTACCTGAAGGGTCCTCTCTAACAAAATGGTCGACAACCCCCTCTACATTAGTTCCCGCACCTATACCTAAAAATCCAGGTTTGATGTCTGGCCAGTTTTCATCTCCCACTAATCTTCGCATATAAGCATACCCATCTTCTATTCTTCCTTCAGTTAATAATATGTTGTACATTTTAATCATTAGTTTATTCTATAAATATAATACCATTCACCATCAAAGTTAACTTCTAATTCATATCCATCATATCCAGATAAAGTATGACCTCTTCCGTCCACGTCTATTGCTCCCTGAATAAAAGCGTCCTTATCTACATACCTGTCTAAATTATCACCCTCATACCAACCGTAATCTTTTAGATACCCTATGGGGTCGTACGCAACTTCAGACATTCTATTTTTTACGTAATTTTCTTTGGCCTCGTCGGTAAATTCATAGTTATCTTCATCCTCTTTAAAGTATTCTAACTCTTCTTCTAATTCTTCTATTTCACTTTCTAAAGTTTCGTACTGTATTTCATCACTTATTTCTTCTAGTTCCTCTTTTAATTCACCTATTGCTTCTTCCATTTTTCTTACCTCCCCTCTTGCAGAATAAGTCAATTCCATGTCCTCATCTTCATCTAAGTAGTCCTCAGGTTGTTCATTCATATCATCCCAAAAATATTGTTCAAAATCTTCTGCTACTGCATCCCCATCTATGTAACTATCCACAAATCCTGGTGTAAATCCTTGATAACCTATGTCATCAATCAAATTATCAAGGTTTTCATACGCAGCATCATCAGCCATTTTATCGTCCCCAACAGCGTATTCCGCACCATCATATTCAAATACAGGTAAACCATAATGGTCATATTCATCATAACGTAAACTATATATGTCATCAGCTTCCTCCCTCAATACTTCAATCTCTTCCTCTAAGTTATTTAAATCCATCCCATAATCTTGTGCTCTTTCACCGTTTGGGTTCTCAATAACCTCAGGGTCATTTTCCATTTCGGACCTCATGTTTTCTATTTGAGTTCTAACATCTTCAATTTCATCTAATTTATTATTAAATTCCGCATTATCTACCAAGTACTCCATTAAAACATTTGCCATTATACCTACAGTATCCGTCCCTTCGGAATAGTTCCATTCATCACCAGCTTTTCTATTTGCGGCAGCAGCATTTAGTCTTTGTTCTCTTTCTCTTCGTCTCGCTGCCCACTCAGCTTCTCTTGCAATTCTATCTAATTCTTTTTGTTTTTCTGCATCACTAATTTTTGCGATTTCATCTTTATAAGTAAAAGCAAAAAATTCGTTAATTCTTTTAAGTAGATTAGGGTGTTCTATAATATCAGGAATGAAAGTGGTATCTGCAATAGAAGAATCTCGAGCGTCATAGTAAGTATTCCCCCCTTTATAAGTTTTATTAAGGGCTACCTTATAATATTGGTTGGAAGTAGGTGCAGTTTTATCTAAAATATAAAATAATTTACCTTCTTTATCATAATTTGTAAAATGACCTGGATTGTCTAAAGAAGCTGTACACCATCTAGTACCAGCCCCATAATAACACGAAGCAGTGTGAGAATTAGGTACCACTACTTTAAATCTATCGTCTTCGTAAACCACCTCAGATTCTGAATGTGTTTCTATGTTCCTGGTCTTTTCCTTCTGCCAATCCTGTAAAGCAGTAACTACCTCTTGTCTATTACTATATTGATATAAATCTTTCTTTTTAAGATTAGGTCTCACCCTATCAAATTCTTCTACCGTAGAGAGTGTACCATTAAGAACTCCACTCCACACAGTACCATCAATTTTTTGAATCTTTATATTTTCTGGAGTAGAAACCTTTTCAGACCAAACTCTAGCAATCCACTCTAAGTATTTTTGATTAGGTGCAATAGCAGCACTACCACTAACCATAGGTTCCCATACTTTAATAGGGATATCATATTTCTCTTTTACTTGAGAGACTCTATTTTCAACGATTAACATAATTTTACTTTTATTTATAAATACTTATAAATTAGACTATGTTATGAAAAGAGTATACCCGTTATTTTTAATAATCATATTATTTATATTTTTTTTAGTTATTAACCATTCGCATAATGTAAAAATTAGGCAAATGGAAGAAAAATTTAAGGAAAAAATAAAACAAAAAGAGAATTTTATAGATTCTTTAAATTATAAATTTGATAAACTTTATAATACCATAGATTCTTTGCCGTTAGGGTTACCTCTAGACACATTTGTATTAAAAGATGATTTTGGGGTAAGGAAACATCCTATTTATGGTAAATGGCAGATGCATTCAGGAGTAGATTTAATAGACACGTGGAGAGATACAGTTTACTCTACGGGAGCAGGAGTTGTAATTTACGCAAGAAGAAATCAAGGTTATGGAAAAACAATTAAAATACAACACGCATTTTCATTTACCACAAAATACGCTCATCTTCATAAAATATTTGTAAAAAAAGACCAAAATATAAAAAAAGGGGAAGCTATAGGTATAATGGGAGCGACAGGACACGTAACAGGACAACACCTACATTATGAAATTTCTTATAATGAAGAAAAAGTAGACCCATTACCTTTCCTAGAGTCCCCAACAAGATATGTTTTAAAATAATTAAACCCTAATCTTTATTGTAAAAATATTTACTTTATAATTTAATAACGATAATATATTTATTGATAAATAAAAACATAAAAACCAAAAAAAAATGTTAAACCGTAACCTACCTATCAAAGAAAGTAAAACAGGAATGAATATTACCATGTGTGGCAAAGGAAGTTGTAAATGCCCAGCTGTAGATATTGACATTAATAAAGATGAAGTCCTAATTGGAGGAAAAGAAGAAGGATACACTACATTCACTAAAGAACAATTTGAATTATTAGTTAATGAAGTAAAAGGAGGAAGATTCGATAAATTTATTAATCAATAATATACTCATGGGGTGTGGATGTAAAAAAGCGAAGAAGACCGATAATAAAAAGTTGAACGAACTTCTTAAAAAAAGACTACGCAATATTATTACTAATGCCCCTCAAATGTCTGGAACACTTACCACTAAGAAGAAGTAGAAACTATTTATCAGTATGAAACTACTTCATACATTAAAGACTTTATTAGAACAAGACCAAACCATTGAAAAAATACCTTGGCATGAACAGGTATTTAATTCTTATTCTTGGGGGGACATAGAACCTATTGCTAAATTTTTTAATTACGATATAAACTCAATTTATAAAGCATTAGATAAACTAGGTAAAGGTGAAAATTTTATAGAACATATCCACCAACATTGGGACGATGCCGATAGCAATATGCACTACCTAAGGACAGCTTTAGGGGGGTACAAATACTATGTTAGAGGTATGCTAGATAATGATTTAGTAGAGAAATATATATTAAACCCCTACATAGACGATATTCCTCCTATATCCATAAATGAAAATGGTAAAATTATATTGGAAGTAATGTATGGTGAAAAATCAGAGTTTTTTGGTGGAACAACTAGAGATGGTGGGGATTGTGCTGATATAGCAGCTGGTATTTTTAGTGAGGAGGGATTAGATTGGGATTCATATGACTATGTTCCAGATATAACTAATCTTATAGAAGATTTACCTGAAGTTGAATATATAAAATTAATAAGATTTATTACAAAAGAATACGGAAATAAAGTAATAACTCCGTGGAGAGAAGAATTTGAATATTGGAGAGAAGAAGACAGCACTAACTACGGAGCACTGGTATCTCCAGGACAAATGATATTAACACCTGAACGAATAACAGAATTTCTAGACAGAAACATGAGATATAATTTAGCTGTACTCATCTCAAATACCGACGAGTTAGAAGAGTTACACATGGCAATAAATTCTGCATATAGACAAGCATTTAATGATGCACTCATGAATGATTATTACGAAGCTTACAATAATGAATTAAAAGAATTAATAGGTGACCCTATTGGGGAAGGTACTACTTACACCTATAAAAACATCAGTACAAACAGAGAATCCAAATATAAAAAAATACAGGTACCAGTTCACTATTATGATATTACGGAGATGGCAAAAGATTTAATAATACAACATGCGGTAGAAATGGACAACCCAGTGAACTTTTTGGAAATGATGAGAGAGTTAGATGTTCCCTTACTATGCCCTGAAGTTAATGAGTGGCCAGCACCTAATGAAGTCTCAGAATTGTTCATTGAATACCTTTCTGACTATTTATAAATAATAAATAAACCATATTAAAAATTATAAAAAAAATGAGTGAAAATTGTTACACTAGGAAGCAGATTGAGACTGCGGTAAAGTCAAAAAGTTATAAATGGTTTGAGGATGTAAACGACAAAGGATATGATGTTAATATCGTTGGAGTAAGAAATTCAGAAACTAAACATAAAGTCACTAATCGATTTGATGATTGTATTACTGTATCTTATAAAAAAGAAGGAGAGTGGAAATTCTTTTGTTTCCAGTGTACGACAGACCCCGGCACCCACTGGATGGAAAATTGTATGCTAAAAAAGGGAACGGCAATTTTAAAACCAGGCCAATATAGAGGTTCACATAAGATAAGGAAACATCAGGGCAGGTATGAGGCTTTGGGACAACAAAGACCTGTAAAAGTTTATAGGGATAATAATAGAGACGACCAATACGATTTATTAGAAGAAAGTGTAGACGAAGGGTTATTTGGAATTAACATTCATAGAGCCACTAAATATGCTAATAAGAAATCAAGTCAAGTGGATAAGTGGTCAGCCGGTTGCCAAGTAATAGCAGCAAATAATGATTGGACTACCTTTATGAAGATAATGAGAAAGGCAAGAAATGTGTGGGGGAATAGTTTTACCTATACATTATTAGAGTCTAAAGATATAGTTTAATTTTTATAGGTAACATACTTTACGGTTGGATTTCTTTTTCTTAATTTTTAACCAAAATAAAGATTATGAAAATAGTAACCCACAAATTTCAGATAACCGACGATAGAGTATGTTATTTAGTAAACTTAGTAGACTGGACAGGACATCCATTGGAGAGTCATGTAGCCTATAATAATAAAGAAAAAACCGAATTATCGGAGGATTTAGCTGAAAGACATAAAGTAGCTACTGTTTTCCATAATTCGGGTTTTTCAATTATTGAGTAATATGAAAGAAGATATTAAAAATAAATTAGATGAAGTCATGGTTAAATTAAAAAAAGCCCACGACCAAAACGAAACTAAAAAAATATCGGAATACGTAGAATTACTTAATAAATTATGGGAGGAAACAAGTAAAGAAAGATTAAACAATGCTGCGAAAGACGGTTTTTATCCACCAGACTAAAACATTTCTTTTAAAAAATTTGTCGTTTAATATAAATTTATTATCTTTGTGGTAATAATTAATTTAAAAATAATAGTAATATGTACAGAGTAGGTGTTTTATATGACGGGTCCAAGACCAAAGCGACAAATTTTAATACTAAAGAACAAATGGAGGATTTCATTATAGAAACTCTAGATAACCCTAAGGTTAAACAAATTAGAGTTAGAAATACAAAAACTGGAGAAACTTATACAGAATATACAAGATGAAAATTAACATTTGGATAGACAACAAAAAAGTTGAAGAGTTAAATAAATTTCTCCAAGAAGGAAAAGATTTACCAGAAGATTTTACATATTTTCTACAAGAACCAGGACCAAGTAAAGGTATTTATGTTTTATCAGTGCAACTCACAGATGATGAGTATGTACGATTAAAAGACAACTAAATGGGAACAAAAGGAGAAATCCAAAAACTTTTGTCTGAAAAAAGACAACTTGAACAAAAGGTAATCCAGTTACAAAAAGACTGTAAACATCCAGTTAAAGTAGTAAAATTTGTACCTGTAACACCTGAAGGACATCAATCACACGCAAGATATGTGTGTGAAGAATGTGAGAAAGTACTCGGAATACCCAGTCCTTCCGCCATAGAAAAATTCCTACAAAAGTAAAAAATTCCTATTCTGACTACATTAAAAGTAGTTTTTTTAATATATTAGTTATTTATTAAAAGAAGTATTAAACATTAAATATAGAATATGCTAATAGTAAAAGTCCGAAACAACAATATAGAAAGAGCCATTAAACAGATGAGACGTAAAGTCATATCCACCAAACAAGTAAAAAAATTACGAGACTTAAAAGCATTTACTAAAAAATCCACTAAAAGAAGGGAACAAATTCACAACGCTGAATATAAAGAAATAAAAAGAAGAGAAGAGGATTAAAATAGTTGGTTACTATATACATAGTCGGATAATTTACTTATAGGTATACGGTATGATTCTCTTTGAGTTGTCCTATCTTCACCTATTTTTTCCACCACGATTTCAATGTAGTTAGTTTCTGGGTCATAACTGTTAATACGAATTTCTTTTTCATTCTCTTTATCTATAAATTTTATATTTGCGTTTAGATGTGAATGCATACCCACATTCTGAGGGTTGCTACCCTGGTAGGAATAACGTTTAAAACCCAACTCATTCAATAAATCTACTACCTTTTGTCTTTGTTTAACGAGTCCCCCTAAATCATCTCGTTCTAATAGTTTATCGATAAATCTTTTATAATCACTATTAAACTCAGTCAAAGATTCTTCGGTATAGTCATGTACATCATACCAACTATCACCCAATCCTGTTGATATTTCATTAAATGGTTCTTTAATTAACTGACTAAAATCCCTCGCTCCTGTTGAATCTATCGCCCATAATAATTGTGGATATGATAATTTAACTTCTATATAACCGTCTTTATACTTAAATGGAAATAAACTTTCATCTCGGACCACTTCTTTCATATTTTTACTTCGCATATACCCCAATCCATGACCTAATTCATATAACATATTATTTGACGCATTCTCCCACTCTTTTCTAAAGTGAGTGTCTAAAAACTCATCCCATTCTCCCTCATCCCATTCATGACAATCTCTTTTAGGTTCTTCCCCCATTAATTCTAATAGTTCATTAGTTTTTAATAAATTTTCTTCATCTAAAGTACAAACTAGATAGTGTAATTCTTCCGAATCTATCTCTTCATATGGAGCATCGTGATAGTATTCTAATGCCATATCGAAATACCAATCATCATCTCCCAGACCCGCAACATTTTCTTTATACCCCTCATAATCACTATCCAACCAAACATACTTGTCATCTCACATTAAAATGATATCTTCTCTATTACTATACTTTCCTTCATGACCAGTATAACCTATATCATCACCAAAATACGACTCTAATGAATCAGGGGATTCATTTCCTTTATATACCTCCCAAACAGCTTTACTAAAATCATTAGTTTTAGACCAGTCATTAATAAGGTCTTCTCTTATTCCCATCCCGTACCTTAATCTATCTTCATTACTATATTCTACTTTAAAAAATTCTTGTAACTCTGGTTTATCTGCTAATACTTTTTTAACAATCAACCAATCACCGTCCGAATCATAAGCGGCAAGGTCTAATATTTTTTGATTGGGGTTAGGTTCTCTATGTAGAAAAATCCTACCTTTATGGTGAACCAGAAACTTATCTGAACTATGTTTACTTTTTACGACATACGGTGTTCCCTTTGTAAGGGATTTAAGAAACCAATCTTTACACCAACCAGATGACATATCACATAAAGTTTGAGGATTCAAAGGAACTTCTACCACAATGTCATCATTCTCAAATACCTTTCTTATTTTAGACTTTTCAGTTTGTTCATTAATTAATTCGTCATGTCCCCCAAATTGTTTTTTTCTAAACCGTAATCTTTTAATTATACTATTAAAAATATTCTTAACAGTTAAAACCCCAATTGCTCCTACCATAGATTTTAGATATATCGCTCCATTATCTAAAGTAATTTCACCTGAGTTAATAAGTTGACGAAGAGCATCGAGAATAGGAAAAGCAAAAAAAGTAAACGCACCTATATCAATAATAGAACTAACGGTATAACCGACTTCATCCGCTATTTTTAATGCTATTTCCTCAGTGGACCTTAAAAAATCCACAACTTTAGGTAACGCAAAACTTAAATTTCTTTCTTTTATTTTTTGTAATAATACTTTTACCTTATCTCTATGTCTGTTTGTTATAATCCATATCGCAGTTATATACAACATAATCATATTTTCTTCTGTCATATGTGGATATTCTGAATTTAATATGTCTGTTACAGGAGTAAGAAAAGCCCCGATACCCGTTCCAAAACTAAAGGTCCCATCAATAATATCACCGATATCTATTAATGTTTTTTTTATAACGTTATTATTTTTTTGTGAAGATTCGGTTAATAGCCCTCTTTGTTGTATGTCGTAAGTTAAAATTTCCATCACTTATAAATATAAAACAACTTTGTTGTAAACCAATACTTTAATCATATAAGGATATTTATCAATAAAAAGAGTATGAAAAAATTCCTTACATATGTATTAGTATTATTGAGTTTTAGTGTTAACGCTCAAAACGATTCGTGGGCAAATCTACAAATCCAATTCGATAACTATCCTGAAGAAATTTCATGGCAGTTATTCCAACTAGATACTGTATCGGCTAATAATTTACTTATTGCTGAAGGTGGACCATATAATACAACTCCAAATCAAGGAATGGTTAATGAATTTATACCAGGAATAAATTCAAATGAAACTTATATTTTAGAAGTTGATGATACTTTTGGTGATGGATTAAACTGGCCTTTGAATTTTATAGGGTATATACATTTATTTAATGATTGTGAAGATACTATTTCATATGTAGAAGGAAATTTTGGGGCATTTTTTGGTGACACAATTACTGTTTCTCCTTGTAATTCACCACCACTTGGTTGTCCTGACCCTTTAGCCACTAACTACGATTCACTGGCACAATATACTGATATGGGTATATGTAGTTACCCACCTTGTACTTCTGGTCTAGATACTCTTTATGTTGAACCTTTATGTGAAAACGGAATCTCGAAATTATATTGGCAATGGTCAGACCAAACTGACACAAATCCTAATTGTGGGATTATTGGTTATTATAGAGGAACTAACTTAAATAACCTTCCATTCTATCCTTTTCCATCAAACTGGCCCCAAGGAGGTTTAACAACAACAATTAATCAAACATCACAGGGACAAATGCATTATTTTTATGCGATGTTAGGTGATTCCACTTTAACAGACACCCTTTCAATAATGCCTACACAATGTATCTTAGGTTGTACTGACTCGAGTGCAATTAATTATAACCCATGGGCAAATGAAGATGATGGTAATTGCCAAAGTACTCAGGGAAATTGTAATTACGGAGAAACATGTGTTAGAGTAATAGTAACACCAGATTCTTATGGAGAAGAAACTTATTGGTCCCTAACCGATACCGTTACAGGAACCGTATTAGGTTCTGTAAATCCTGGTTTTTATACCACACCAGGAATTCCCGTAACTACTAAAGTATGTGCACCAGAAAATTCAGTACTGCAATTTACATTAAGTGATGATTATGGTGATGGTATGTGTGGAACTTGTTGGGGAGGAATAGATGGTTCAGTATTAGTTGAAGCTTGTGGAGATACTATAGCACACATTGGTCCCCCTACACCTATGGACTTTGGAAGTGACACTACATTTGTTGCGGTACCTGCACCTATATGTGTAACAACAGGGCCAACAATAGGGTGTATGGACCCAGGATATGTGGAGTACCTACCAACAGCAACACAACAAAATCCAGGTGATTGTGTGACCCCTGTACAATTAGGATGTGTCGACCCAACGGCATTTAACTACAACCCCACAGCCAACCAACAACTTATAACACCTAGTTGTACTTACACATTAAGATTATTAGATGGTGCTGGTGATGGGTGGTTTGGGTCTTGGATAGGAATCACACAGGGAGACTCTATTATCGGTGATTTTACTATGACACAAGGAGATACTCTAGATATTCCAATAGTGTTAGATGCCATAAAACCAGCAAAAATATACTTTTTTACTTTAGGAAATTCAGTTTCGACAGCAAGTCAGTGTGGTGTACAATTAATAAACCCAATGGGACAAGTTACATTTTATGCGGGGTCTAATCCTTGGACAGACCCAATCCTTTCTTTTCCTTTTGTATATACAACAATACAAGATTGTGGTAATAGTTGTGTACCGACAATACCTGGATGTATGGACCCAACGGCGTTTAATTATAATCCCACTGCTAATGTACCAGATACTATTTTTCCATGTTTCTATAATCCAGGATGTATAAGTCCAGCTTATTTAGAATATCATACTTATTTAGATTCAGTTGGTGTAGCTCCAGATTTCTTAGACCCATTCTCTTGTCAAAATTTAGCAATATTTGGATGTATGGATACTACTATGTTTAATTATGACCCTTACGCGACGGTACAATGGACATCAGCTACAGACCCCACTAATCCTTGTGTGGCTATGACATATGGGTGTACAGATGCTACAGCATTAAATTACGACCCCCTAGCAAATACAGAAGACTATACCTGTATACTCCCAATTTATGGATGCATAGATTCAACTATGTTTAATTTTAATCCATTAGTAAATACGGATAACGGAACATG
>JAAHTH010002821.1_pt1 | contig 12672 bp, 17 predicted proteins | sample 6116091 | NCBI WGS metagenome assembly JAAHTH01 (sample SAMN13939990, study PRJNA603662) | sponge metagenome | isolation source: marine sponge | host: Mycale hentscheli | place: New Zealand | collected 2006
CTGATTTGGATGATGCGTATGATAAAATGAAAGATCTTGTATGAAAAGAATTAGTAATGTAAATAGTTTCTCGACAATCATTGATAGATTAATAATTGAAAATTTAAAAATTTTTCAATTTATTGAAAGTGGTGATCTAAAAAAAGCAGATGATCAAAATGATATAATATCAGAATTAAAAAATGAATTAGATATTATTTTTGATGAAATTAAATCTAACTCATATGATTCGATATCGGAACAACGCACATTTACTACGAGTGATAATGTATTTTTAAATTTGTTTTTATTATCACTTAATAATTATTCAATTGCTAAAGGAGACAAATTAAAATTGAAAGAAATAAAGAAGAATGAAATTGATGTGGAAAAATTAAAATTATATATAGATTTTGTTCGATCAAATTTGGAATTACGTTCTCACGCAAAAAATAATTTAGAAAAAATATAATATTTCGTAATTAACGACACCAAGGATAAAGTAGACGAGGTTTCCTTCCTCCAAGAATATGAATATATTAATTCCAATGGCAGGTGCGGGCAGTAGGTTTGAAAAAGTCGGATATACATTCCCAAAACCTCTTATAGAAATACACGGTAAACCTATGATCCAGCGTGTTATTGAAAATTTAAATATCGTCGCTAATTATATTTTTATTGTACAAAAATCACATAACGAAAAATATAATTTAACTACGATGCTTAACGATATTGTAAAAAATTGTAGAGTTATAGAAGTTGAAACATTAACAGAGGGTGCTGTATGCACTACTTTATTTGCTAAGAAATATATAGATAACAACGATTCGTTATTAGTGGTAAATTCTGATCAAATTTTAGAATGGGATTGTAATGAATTTATGTATTCTATGGCTGAAGATACAATTGATGCTGGAATACTTACCTTTAATGCAACACATCCAAAATGGAGTTTTGTAAAGTTAGATGATAATGGATTTGTAAAAGAAGTTGCAGAGAAAAATCCGATTAGTGATATAGCAACAGCCGGAGTTTATTACTGGAAAATTGGAAGTGATTATGTAAAATATGCAGAAGAAATGATATCTAAAAATATTAGAGTAAACAATGAATTTTATGTATGTCCTGTATTTAATGAAGCGATTGCAGATAATAAAAAAATAAAGATATACGGTGTTGAAAAAATGTGGGGGTTAGGAACACCTGAAGATCTACAATATTATTTAAAACACAATGCAAATAATATCACATAGGGGGAATGTAGATGGGCCGAATTTAGAATTAGAAAATTCACCCGCATATGTTGATAAGGCATTATCATTACATTATGATGTTGAAATTGATGTATGGTTAATTGATAATGTATGGTATCTTGGCCACGACAAACCCACTTATATTATCAAATTTGATTATTTATCAAATCATAAGTTTTGGTTACATGCAAAGAATGGAGATGCATTTTATGAATTATTACAAGATAAAAAACACCATGTGTTTTGGCATACAACCGAAGATTGGGTTTTAACAAGTAAAAAATATATTTGGTCATATCCGAATAAATATCTTTATCCTGATAGTGTATGTGTATTACCCGAGTTATCAACATATGATAGTATACATCATTGTTATGCTATATGTACAGATTTTTGTAATGCATATAATAAAATATATTAGAAAAATTACACATATATTTAATGTTTTAGAAATATTTTTGGAGTATATATATATAATATGAAAGTAATGTTTGATATAGGATGTAATACTGGGAGTAATTCGGACTACTATGTTAATAATAATTATCAAGTTTTTGCATTTGAACCAACTCCAAAACTGTGTTTAGATTTGATTTCCAAATTTAAAAATTGTTCAAATTTTATTTTAATCCAAAAGGCTATTCATACTATAGAACATAAAATGAGATTCAATATATCAGGAATTTCAGATTGGGGATGTAGTAGTCTTTTGAATTTCATCCCAGATACAAGTTTATATTGGGGTGGTAGAGGGGATTTTTAAGTAACAGATGTAATTGATATCGATGTGATTAGATTGGATTCATTTATTAAAATGTTAAATATAAATTGTATTGATTATTTTCATTGTGATATACAAGGTTTGGATTTATCTGCACTTGAAAGTATGGGTGAATATATATCGATTATAAAAGAGGGTCAAGTAGAAGTTGCTTCAAAAAGAGATTGTGTGTAATTTATGAATTTTGTAAAAATATTATATGTATGGGAACACGATGTGAGTTTAGGGGATTCTTTGACGAACTTTTATTCCCACCTATCGGTCCTTAAAGAAAAACATAGAGACTCAATTATCTATGTTATAGTTCATCCGAGGACATATAACACAGGTGTATTCAATATATTACTCGATCGTGGATTGATAGATTTTGTATTTCCCATTTATATTAATAAGTTGAATGATGTAATATATGACCATTATATGTCTTTATTGCGAAATATTAAATTTGATATCATATTACATAATCAACATTCACAAAAATCTTCATGTGAATTGATAAATGATATATATTCCGACGCACTCATTTTACAAACTATAGAAAGTGATTTCGGATATCTTCCACTATTTGAATATTGTAATTTAAATCACATGGAGTTCTTGGAAAAATTGAAGAAAGTATATCACACAGATTATACATTAGATTTTGTTCAACGAGCAACATCGTGTGCATCGTTTCAAAAAAAGATATGTATATTCGCTGGATCAACTCGACCATTAGCTAGTATATCATCAGAAGGGATAAATAAGATTGTTGAAGCGACAGACGGACTAGGATATCATAATTTTCTAATTGGAACTTCGACTTTCAATATTTATAGTGATTCAGGTGTTAACTGGGATGTTATATACGGACACGAATATAAAAATACGACAAATCTTATAGGGAATAATTGGAATAAAACATTAAAATTTATCAATGTGTCTGATGTTGTTATATCTGGACCCACAGGTGCAGCAATGATATCTCCGTTGATAAATAAAAAACAAATTTTAATTTTAGGAGGAGATAGTCCTATAATGGAGGGGTGTTTAAATGGATATACGAACGGAATCGATACTTTAAAATGTAAATGTAAATGTGTTAATTACCCGTGTGACCCTCATAATACAAAAATTGATATTGAGAAATACGATGGATGTCGTGAAAGAAATAATGCTATGTGTTTAAATGAAGAACTTAATATTGAAGAATTACGGGAATTGTTAATATGAGAATTGCAATGTTACATTATGGATCTCTATCTCAAAAGTTTGAATTGTTTAAAATCAACTATGATCTGGTTTATAACCGATTCCTCAGAGATTTGAATGTAGAAGAAATAGATAAATACTTTGTTACATCTGGGTTAGAATGTGAAGAGATACAATATTTAAATGAATCGTGTGATATTAATGATATTATAGTTGACGCAAATATAATTGATGAATGTGAACAAAAGATATGTGATATTATAGAGTATAACGATAATGTTGATTTTGATATTTCAAAAATACTACATAAAAATATTGCAGCGATTGTTTATAGAAATTATAGATTACAAAAAGGGTATGATATAATTAGTAAATCTGGCCGTAAATATGATGTTATCGTATGTTGCCGTGCTGATTGTAAATTTATGTTTAACTTTGATAAATCACAATTATATTCTTGTATGGATGATAATAGTATATATGTTATAGGTCCACATTGGTGGCGGCCTTTATCTGAAATTGATTGTTCTCCAAATGATGAATATAGTGAACTAATGATAAATTCCAAGAAATTGTTTTTTGGAGTGGATCTTTTTTTTGCTAAACCGGATATAATCTCAAAAATTTCTACAATATATTCTAATTTGGAAAATATGCACAAGTCGAATTTATTACGAAATTTCCACGATGAAACAATTTTTCAAGATATGATATGCCATAATAACATTAATATTAAGTTAATAAAATGGAACCCCGTCTTAACAGTCGATGATTTTGAATATGACGGTATTGAATTTGTAAATATGAATAAATCTTATATACCAATTATTAAAAACAATTATAAAGTAATACGAACATGAGAATTTTATACATCCCAACAAAAGTACCACATGATTTTCAAAGAGAAACAATTAATTGGGGGCTTAGAAATTTGAGTAAATCATCATCTTTAACTGTAGATAGATCGTGTATTAATGAACGGTTATATACATGTTACAATGACACAGTACATCATTTCACATACTATAAAAAGTGGGAAGAATTTCCGACAGAAATCGATAATGAAATTTTAGATGAGAAATTGTCCAATAAATATTATGATATTGTAATAGTACAAGATGGATTATTTCCTGGTATATATAATGAACAAAAAATGGATTTGTTGTATAAAATCTACAATAAAAATTTATTTATTATAGACGGAGAGGATGGGTCTGATGGGATGTATTTGAGTTTATTAAAGAGATATCCAAATGTTAAATACTTTCGTAGAGAATTATCACATATTTCAAAATACGGACATAATTATATATTTCCAATTAATTTTGGGTATCCAGATGAATTGATCACGAACGAATCGTTTGAGAAAAACAAAGACATATCTCAAATTATCCCCGGTGCAGGTGATACATATATATATAATGAAGAACTGTATTATAATGAATATCGTTCTTCAAAAATGGCATATACATTTTCGAAAGGTGGGTGGGATTGTTTACGACATCTCGAAATTATATTTAATGATTGTTTGCCATTGTTTTTGGACATTGAACATTGTCCACATTATACATTATACTATTACCCTAAATTTTTATTTTCAGAAGTGTTGAAAAACTTATTAAAAATCAATTATAGTAACTACGACTATCACATGATCAGTAGTATTGGGAAAAATGAATTTTGGAAGAAAAAAATATTAGATAATAATATATTGATGGGTAACATGGATCAATATTTAGAGTTAAAACATGGAATATTTGAACATTGTTTACAACGATTGACTTGCAAAACCATTGTGAAAAGAATATTAGAACATTATGAATAATATATATCAACGATTAAATATAAAAAATCCATATAATAGAATTCGTGCGAATTTGTTGGCATTTACGCCCTCACAAAATTGGGGAGGTAGGTCGCCTATATTCGAAGAATATATTTTGGAAACACGTCCTAAGATCATTTTAGAACTAGGTTGTTTTCTTGGCGATTCGACTATTACTATGGCGAATGTATTAAAGAAAGAGAGTCTTGATTCACACATTATAACAGTTGATACGTGGTTGGGTTCGCAAGAACATTGGTTGCAAGATAAATGTAATTTATTACATGAATTTTCATATTTTGAATATGGAATTGGTACATTATATGATAAATGTTTAAGTAACTTCATACATAAACAGGTGGAAGATTATATTATACCTATGCCGACAACAACTGACACTGCATATGATGTTTTAAATTCGTTAGGATTTAAGTTTGATATGATTTATATGGATGCCGATCATCGATATGATGTTGTTTATTCTGACTTGTGTAAATATTACAATCTATTAAATCCTAACGGCATTCTATTTGGTCATGATGTTGATTGGGAACCCGTGAAGAATGCAGTTGTGATGTTTTCCAATGAACATAATAAACGGATAGAAACCGCTAACGATGAAAATGGGCAGGAGAAATTTTGGAGAATATTATGAAATATTCAGTAATAAAACATAATAAAAATGGCAGATATCGTCGTGTATATGATGGGTATCTTGATCATCATTGGTTAAATGTATTAGATAAACAGTGTGAATACACTGACAATCATGAAGATGCGGATTTTAGTATACTCCCTATTGCATGGGAACCGGAATACGAATATGATGAAAAATTAAATAAAATTAAATTTAATAATATAGTCATGTTAGATTTTCTTGAATTTGGATGTGGAACATGGCCAGATCCCAGATATTACACATCACATTCTATATTCGGGTATAAGTACGATATGTATGATGGATTTATGAACCGAGAGGTACAATATAAATCATTACATGATAATATTAATTTACATTTAAGTGAACATGTCTGCGTTTATTTTAAACGTGAGTTAAGTAAATTATTGGACATGACAGATATATCAGTTCCAGTTTTACCTGCTGATTTTATTAATACATTTAATTCATATGAACCTACAACTGAAAATGAATTTTGGGAACGTGGGTTAGATTTATTGTATATATGGGGTCGGAGTAGTCAAGACAGAGTTAATATGCATGCTAAAATCTTCGGAGATATGGATAGATATGGTCATAATATGTATTCATCCGAAAAACAGTATGAAGAGGGAGTGATAAAAGATAAAAGGGATTCTGGAATTTTATTATTACATAAAGAATGGTTTGAACGGTGTAATTTTATGAAATATCAGTCTAATAGTAGATGTGTAATTGATTTATATGGCGCAGGTATGAAATGTTTTCGAACAATAGAATCTACAATTAATTCTATATCTTTTAAACAAGATTTGAGTAATCTTAAACATGCATATGATTGGATAGATGGTGAAAATTGTATATTTCTAAAAAATCATAATGAAAGTAATGTTTTGGATGTGAATGAATCATCTAATATAATTCACCATTATATTAGAGGTAATGGTAAAAATGATTTGTATCAGATATATCTAAAAAGTTGTGATATTAATTTAAAATATAAAAATGATACATATTTAAGTGATTATTTTATACCAAATATTATAGATAATTTAAAGTGATATTTGATTTAAAAGATTTAGAAGTAGATATACTGAAAAAGTTTGATGGTGAGTGTAATTATTTTAATCCTTCTCATTATAATGGTAAAACTATATTTAGAAAACAATACAAACATAATCAAATTTTTGTGTGTGATATTGTAGATGAAGATGATAATATAATTTTAAAAAATCATTATACCGATGAATTTTTAATAAGTTATGAAGATGCTAGATTTATTAATAAAAATGAAATAAGTGTATGTGTTGTTAAATTTAAGAAAGAAGACTTGCTTCAAATTCACACTGTTGAATTTAAAACATATAATTTAAAAACAAATAGATTTACAAATTTTAAAACACAAAATGCACATTTTGAAAAACACTGGCAATTCTTGAATGATAGAATTTTATATCATGTAGATCCATATACAATACTAGACAAAGATGAAAATATAGTTTTTAAAAGAACTTTAAATTTGAAACGATGGAAAGAATTGTATGGACAACCTTGTTTAAGTACAAATGTATTTAAAGTAAATGGTAAGAATTATTTATTATTTCACAGTTATATTTGGTTTAGTCGTTTAAATTATAAGTATTTTATTGGATTATTACAATTGGATAAAAATTATATTCCTACATGTTATAACATAAATCCGATTTTTGAGGCAAATCGAGAATATACGGATTGTCAACTTTTAAATGATTTATGGAGTTGGAGAGCAACCGAATTATTAGAACCCGTAAAATATGAAGTTATATTTCCAATGAATATTGTAGTTGATAAAGAAATTATAAATGTATATTCTGGATTGAATGATTGTAGTGCAGTAAATATAAAAGTTCCTATTAATGAATTTGAACAGAAAATAAAAGATGAACCTGTGATTTTATTATAATAGTGAGATATACGATATTAGGCGAAATCAGATTCCACCCGAAAAATTATACTTGATAATCTAGATTATGAAATTGAAAATAAAAAGGGGTATTTTTTAGATTCAAAATGACAATGAATATTAATATCATAACATTATTGTATGACGGAGGGGATGAACGGATTCAATATTATGAAAAATATATTTCTTCTATTAATAAATCATATAATTTAGATAAGGTCAATTTTTTCATATTTGCAGAACCTCATTCTGAACGAATGATTGATTTAATTCCAACGGATTGGAATGTATCTATTTTTAAAAACTATTATAGATTTAAACCCGTATTGGCACATTATATTGCTTTTAATTATTGTTTTAATGTTTTAAATTTAGATCATGCATTTTTAATTGAAGATGATATTATTGTATCACCCGATATATTTAATTTGATTGAATTTTGGAGAAATAGTAAAGATTGTTTTGACACATATGCACTGTGTGCTATAAATAAACATAGAATGTTTAACTCAAATCATGAATTGTATATTACTCCGGATGAATCTGGTTTATTAAAATTACATAATAACACTTATTTTTCAGGTTGGGGAACTGGATTTTCAAAAAGATTTTGGGAAACTATTATGTTTCCTAATTGGAAAATGCATATGTTATTTGATACAACTGTAAGTAGATTTGTTGATCCTATTAATATACTATCTCCTATTGTATCACGTACTAATCAAATAGGAGAAGTTGGTTTTCATTATGATAAAGAATCATGGGATGATCACGGTTTCAAAGATGTAAAAATGTCATATAACTATACAGGAAATTATAGAATATACGATACCAATTATGCCTAATGAAAAAATTTTATTCATACTTAAAATTAAATATATAATTATGAAAAAAGAAAGTATGTTTTTAATACGAATATTACAAATAATTTAGTGAACTTAGTTTGTTATATATTCTTAAAAAAATCTATCATTAATTTTTTATTTTTTTCCATTATAGATTTATATAACATTCTTCTCATATGCGGCGTTCCCTTGGGTTTAAATTCTCCAATTAATTCTTTTAAATAGTTCCCATTTATAAAATATGATTCACGTAAAGGATATAAATTATTAATATTATCTTTACAGTATTTATAATTCAAATCTATACCTTTATATGTGGGTATGAAATGGACTAAATCTGGATCTAAATGTTCTCTAAATACTGGAATATCGCTACATATTATTTCTGCACCTGTAGATAATCCTTCAAATGCATAATGGCCCCAACTTTCATATAAACTTGGACATATATGAATATTATGAGAATTTAGCATTTTTTGTAAATCTTTATTGGATAAATATTTTGTCGCATGATTTATATTTTTACGTAAATTTTGAAATCTGACACTTGGATCGTGTAATGTGATGTTACAATCCAAATTAATTATTTTTTCTGTATTTTTTTGTAGTGATTTTCCCATTAAATGTAAAATTTTATAGTTGTCGGATTTATTTCTATTAATATATTGGTTATATACATCTTTTGATAAAAATGGTATGTAATATACATTATCAAAATCTTTAAAAAATGTTTTTTTTGCATAATTTGAACAACATATAACATAATCAAATTTTTTTAATTCTGATATTGGATAATCATGCCATTCTTCGATGATATATAATATATTTATTTTGAATTTATTTAAGATATCACCATAATAATTTTGAATCCATATCCCCACATCCGATGATGTAATTTCATTTTTATTTTCTAAAAAAATAATATTTGAATTTAAATTAATATTTTCGAAAAACTTATTGAGTAATGTAGAATGTGATAAAATTCCTACTTCATTATTAAATGTTAAAATTGAAAAATTCATATAGTTATATATATAAATTATGGTTAATGATATAGTTAATAAAGTATATGTGATCACTGTAGTAGATTCTGAAAGAAAAGATTATATATATTCCCATTTAAAACAATATAATATTGAATTTGAATTTTTTGTTGCTCCTGAATATAATATAATTTCTCCCAATAGTGTGGTTGATACACCTGTTTCCGATTGTAGACCAGCTATAAGCTTAATATCATCTTATGTATCTTTATTTGAAATGTCAAATATAAATAATTATGAATCTATATGCATTATCGAGGATGATTGTTTTTTACTTGAAGATTGGGAAAGAAATTTAATTAAATTTTATAATAAAATACCAAATGACAATTGGGATGTATTACATGTGGGATATCATCCATTACATGATTCAAATAGTGTATTAAAAAATATAAATGAATTTGTAAATTCTCCGTTAGAATGGCATCATACAACGCACATGATGTTATGTAAATCTTCTATATACACCGAATATATTAATTTAGTGAAACAATTCGAATATACATATCCAGTTGATTATATATTTAATGAGATTTATAAACAACAAAAATATAATTGTTATTGTCCCGTTGAAAAAATTGCATATCAACTCTCAGAACGTGATGATGAAATTAAACATAATGTTGGCCCTATAAGATTCAAAAGTAGTGTTTTATAATTTGCTTAATATATATAAAGTGTCCACTTTATTTATAATTTTATATTTATTTAGACATGCGTGGTAATACGGTCTATTTTCAAAATCATGAAATATTAAATACGAATTGTTTTGTAGTAAATCAAATGCAACATCTGCACAAAATAAACGAGATCTTCCATCAATGAATATATCATCAAATTTTATATTTTTTTGAAAATTAATATAATCATTTAATATTTCTAATCCGATTGGTTCATTTAGTTGTTGACAGTCATACCAAAAATATGAATATTCATGAGACTTAATATTTGGTTCAATTAAATTTAATGATACATTTTTTATATTTCGTAATCTTAATTCATTTTTTATTTTTAAATACCATTCTTCAGCATGTTCAATTGAATGTAAATGTTCGACATGATTAGATAATTTTAAAGTACTTAATCCACATCCATATTCTAATAATACTTTATTTTTATTAAGATGTGATAATAATAAGTCATATTCTTTTTTTGTAAAACCAAATAATAATTCTTCATCCAATGACATATACAATATATATTATATATAATGATTTGTCACACATATAAATGTATATTTATACACATTCCAAAAACTGCAGGTACAACTATAATGAATGCTTTTGATAGGAATTGGAGTATATATACGAATAATAAAAATGATGCGTTTCTAAACAAATCGATATTCAGCCCAAAAGAAGAATGGATAGAATATGCTTTATGTTATAAAGATTATGTCACATTTTCCGTAATACGTAATCCGTGGGATAGATTTATATCGGGATGGAAATATTGTGACTCTACAAAAAATAGATCATTATTAGACGTGTTGCAACATTTACCTACACATGGACATGACTACGAACATATAACAAGATTACAATATGATAGAATATATTATAAGAATGTTCAGATTCAAAATTTTTTATTACGCTTTGAAAACTTACAACAAGATTTTGATATATTGTGTGAAAAAATTGGGAAACCAAAGAAAAAATTAAATCATTTAAATAAAACTAACAGATATGAGTATGACTATTACTTTGATACTGAAGTGAAATTAAATTTATTTCATGATCATTTTAAAGAAGATATAGAAAGTTTTAATTATGAATATATTAAATGAATTATTTGAAAAAATATTTATAATAAGTTCACATAATACACATAAACGATTAAATAAGTTAATACCATATTTAAAGTATAATAACATTAATTATGAAATTGTTATATCTCCAAAACAATATCATTTAAAACCAGATTATTCAGTGACTAACATAACGCATGGTGCTGAAAGTTTAATATCTGCGAATGAAAGTATATTTATTAAATCTATTATTGATAACTATGATAATATTTGTATAATGGAAGATGATATTTATTTTTCACCACTATATAAACAAAATTTAAAAGAATTTTTTAATATTTTAGATCCTTGGGATGTATTAAACTTGGGTCATCATACTCATACTCATATAAATTTCGAAACGGAAATTATTCATCCAATTAAATCTTCGGATGTTATTATAGGTACACATTGTATGTGTTACACAAAAAAATTATATCCTATATTATTGGAACATCTTGAAAAAAATATAGAGCCATTAGATTTATTTTTGTATAAAATACTATATAACCAGTATAGATCATATATGCCAGTTAAAAAAATTTTTTATGCTTCTTCATATAGATTAAATGATGATAATAAAATTTACGATTATAAAATATATCCAAGCGAAATACGATGAAATTAATAACAACAATTTATGACCGATCCGAAATATTACCTCATTTTTTAAAATATTATAAAAAACTTGGTGTGGATGAGTTTATTATTGCAATTCATAGAATGGAAACTCATCCAGAAATAAAATTTATAAAAAAAATAATACATGATAATAATTACAATTGTATATTAGAAAATTATGATATAGGAGACTACTTTTGTGGAATTAAAGAATCTATAGTCCATAATAATCTAAAAAAAAGATATGTAGGCGAAACAGGTGAGTGGTTTATGGTTACAGATATAGATGAATTTATAGATTTCCATGGGAAAAATGTACATCAAATCATTAATGATGCAAATGAAAATGATAAATTGTGGGTGAATGCTATAATGAAAGATAGAATTTCAAAAAAATATGATATCCCCAAAAAATTGGAAAATGATATATTCAAACAATTTCCAATCACATCCGATTTTTCTCAAAAAATTTCTGGATCTAGTAATCGGAAAGTTAATTTGATGAAATCTTCACTGGATATAAAAACTGGACATCATTGGTGTTTTGAATATGATATGTCTGTATTACAAGATTGGCAGTTACCATATGAAGATAATTTTATAGTTAATCATTTTAAATGGTATGGAAATGTAGAGAAATCTTTGAAAATAAAAGAAATTGGAAATCATTACCATAAACATTTTTACGCGAATGAAAAAACAAAATTATTAAAATTCATAAATGAAAATGAATCTTTAAAATTGTCAT
>JAAHTH010002822.1_pt1 | contig 12672 bp, 8 predicted proteins | sample 6116091 | NCBI WGS metagenome assembly JAAHTH01 (sample SAMN13939990, study PRJNA603662) | sponge metagenome | isolation source: marine sponge | host: Mycale hentscheli | place: New Zealand | collected 2006
CCCCCCCCCCCCCCCCCCCCCCCCCCCCCCCCCCCCCCCCCCCCCCGGGCCCACCGGCAGGGGTCAACGCCGTCTCAGACCCGACATGGGCAAGCACCTCACTGAGCGTCTGGGCACCTGCTTGTTGGCAGCACCTTTGCTGGACTGAAAAATCACCCTGCAGCACGAACTCCACTACAGGGTTTCCACTTCAGGGTTTCCACTACAGGGTTTCCTCTACAGGGTTTCCTCTACAGGGCCCAGCACACCTGTTTATCGAACATGACTCATTACTCTTGATCGCGTAAACGGGAACGCGGCCATGCGTAGGCGATTACTTCTCATCGTCAAGGCGGATCCGAATATCTTTGAACTCGGTCCACATCGGTTTTCCCGCATGCAATTGCAAGGCAAGAATTCCTTCGCTGAAGGCCATCTCGGGGTGCTCATCCGTAAAATCGAGAATCTTCTTTCCGTTTAGAAAGTGCTGTATGCGATTTCCCTTTGCAATGATCTTAACATCATTCCAATCATCAACCTTCATCACGTCCTTGAAGCCTGCGGCATCAATCAATCGCTCTTCTTCAACATTCTTGCCCTCTGCAGTCCATGTAGCTGTCTCACCTACCAAACAAATGCGGCCACGTTTGCCCCGTTCGTCATAGATAAAACCTGGAACATTGGGAAAAGTATCTTCGTTGCGTATCTCATGCTGATAGCCCTTCACGACCCACTTATTACCAACCCGATTTCCTTGCGGTACCCTGACCGAACGATACTGGATACCGGAGTTGTTATTGGCTGTACACCGAAAAGAGAGTTGCAATTCGAAATCCTTTAATTGACCACCCTCCCAAATCAGGAACGTATTTCCCTTGGCTGATTTCTTGTCTGTTGTCTCACCATGAATCACACCATCACGCACTGACCACAGACGCGGATCACCATCCCAACCCTTAAGGTCTTTTCCATTGAAAATCACTTTCATACCGTCGGAATCTGGCTTCGCAGCGTCTTCAGCTCGACTTTGCGTAGTGGTGATACAAAACAGCAGTGGAAAAAAAACAAGGCAGAAAAAAACACGAAGCATGAAAGAGATCTCCAGATCATTGTGGAAAGTAAAGCCGGGACGGAGGATTATGCCTGTCCGCGATGATTCAAAATAGCAGCCGACCAGTCGCACTGATTCAACTCAGACTATTTCAACCCGAGAATATCCGGACCTTGTCGAAAAATAACGTCCACCGGGATGCCTTTTTCAGTCAGCAAATCGAGTTCCGCTTGCAATTGTGGCCCGATGACGCCTTTTGTTTTAACCAGTTCCGACGCTCCGGCGTAATCACCATTGCCTTGCAACTGCAACAACAAGGACGACAGATTCTTGGTAGCCTGCCGAAAACGATCAACGTTAACACGATACCGGCCATTGGGTAGACGTTCAAATGCACCTTCATCACGAAAAAAGTTGAAGCGAATCATGTTAGCTTTGCCGTGAGCGCTCGAAGCACCAAAACGTACACTTCGAAAAATCCCCGCCATAAAAGTCACATAGTAATCCTGCAGGTCTGTTTTCAGCTCGCCACGTTCATGCAGTTGATTGATCATATGCAGACCGAGAATATCAGCTTTTCCTTCCTCAATTGCTCCCGCGTGCTCTTTCAAGATAGTACGCACTGATCCCCGTCCATCAATCGTATTCTTGATACCAAGACCATGTGCTACCTCATGAAACATCGTATTGCTGAAAAATGCATCGAAGGTTACATGTTTGCGTTGGTCATCGGCAATCAACTCATCAGCAATGGGGATCAGTATTTTATCAAATTTGGCACGCATCGCATTTTTCAGTTGCAACCTCCTTGTTCCTTTTTGCAACTGCACCTGTTCATCATTTGGCAGATTGATTGCGATTGTTTTTGATCCCGCGTTGCAATCACCAGCGTAATAAATCACGTCATAAGCGTTGAGCTCGGTGTCCGTCCCCGGCTCTTCCTGCTTGTACTTGTCGGGAACCGGCAAGGTTGCCTGCAGATCTGGCAAGAACTTGGAATATTTCGCCAATCTTGCACTCCATGCCTTGTCCTTGATCAACACAAAGCACTCGTGTGCCGTCTTATAGCCGTACAACTTATCTTCGTAGTTTTCTATCGGGCCAATCACAACATCAATGGTGTTGTCATGCATATCCAACCAAGCAAGATCACTTGGTTGATAGTCGTCAGTCAACAAAGCATCTGCACGAAGTAACAAGTAACGTCGCAGGCCAGTGTCTTCGGCTAGTTCCGCCGCCTTGCGCAGCAGATCAGCCGCCCGTTTCATTGACTCCTTGAATTGTTCCCGATAGGGAACAACCTTGAGCTTGCCGGACCTGTCACGACGCAAGAAGGTATACAAGCTGTCTTTGCCACTCAAATCAGCCGCCTCGAACTCTGCCTTGGTCATGTCGGCAGGATAATAATTGGCGCCCAATGGCTTCGCGCCCACCCCTTCAACAAATGGGGCATTACCAGCAAGTCGATCCCAAGGACCGTAATTGATCTTCACGAATCTTCGGACCTTAGATTGCTTCAGCGAATCCAAAAAATCCTTGCGTGGGCCGTACGCTTCATACCAAAAACAGTTGTCCATGATCTTGCCAGCTTCCATCAACAAGGGAAGCATCTGCCGCTGCTTGTCAGTCAATTGGCTGAGGTCAGTCGTCAGGTCCACAACAGCGTATTGATCAATCGCTTTCCCAACATCAATTGCATTCTGGCCAAACACGAATGCCTGCGCAGGAACTCCCAGGATGAATCCCAGAACAATCAGTTTTACAACACGAATCTGCATGTTTTTTCACTTGCACAAATGGTTTCAGAAATGACGCCCATTACCGGGATCCGCGAAGCGATTCGAAATCCACAGCATGCGGACGTGGCACATCACTTCACGAAACCAGATCTTACCCGATACCCCCAAGTTATTCACGTTACCCGAAGACGAAGATTGAAGATTCCTGACCAAGGTGTAGCAAAACAAAACAACTGTGCAATCGTGAGCCAACCTTTTGGGAACCCTTTCATTTCACTGCTGCGCGTTGTGCCACAAATCACGTGCTTTTGAAAAAACAATTGGTTTGGCACGCTGTCTGCTCTGGGATTTCGATCTCGTCTTCCAAACATGTCGAAGGAATGAACTCATGAGATACCCCACAAACCTTGCTCCTCTTCTTGCCGTGGCGATTGGATTCATAAGCTCCCACCGAACCTCAGCGGAGGAAAAGGGGATCGACCTATTCAGTGCGATTGGCCAAGGCGATGTGACTGTAAGATTCATCGCACTCAATGCCGGGCAAGCGAACGTATTGATCAAAAATGAATTGGACAAACCGCTGCGATTGAAACTTCCAAAGGCAATCGCTGCCGTACCCGTACTCGGACAGTTCGGTCAAAATCCCAACCAGAACCAAAATGGAAACCCGGCCGGTGGCAGCACAAACCAGGGCGTAGGTGGCGGATTCAACATTGGCAATGGACAGGGTCAGGGAAACGGCCAAGGTTTTGGAAATCAGCAAGATTTCGGAAGAGGAATCATGCGTATTGCACCGGGAAAAACCCACAAACTTTCTGCCAAAACAGTGTGTCTGGAACACGGAAAACCGGACCCAAAACCGCGAATTGCGTACCGGATCATTCCACTTGAAACATTCACGACTGACCCTATCATCACTTTTGTATGTCAGCAGCTCAGTACCGGTCAAATACCACCCGACATTGCACAGGCAATCGTCTGGCATCACGGCAACCAATTACCATGGACACAACTTGCAGCTCTTGACCGCATGCAATCGCGTTACCGAGGCAATATCAAGTTGTTTACCCCAGAGGATTTAGACGCCGCAAAGTCGTTGTATGCTTCCCTCTCTTCGAAGAACGAATCTCCCGGGGATAGGTCTTCGTTGCCGGCAGAAAATACCCCCACTTCAGCTGCTGATTATGCGTGGTCTATTTCCGATGGCAATCACAGCTCCTACAGCACTTCTCGATCAGGACATCAATCGATCTGCAGGTGACTGAATAGAGAGGCGTTGAGGTCCATGCAGTGCTCAACCGGATCTGTCAAGGAATCTCCACTTCTATAGTCAGCGTTATCACTGGTGCGAAGCCTCAAGCAGACGTTGAAGTGTCACGTAATTTTCCACCGGAAAAGCCAGAGACTTCGCTGCAAGCCGCGATCCGCGACTCCCTGAACGCTTGCCTGCTGTCCCAGGAAATCAGGTGAATACACGGCTGTGATATCACTCACCAGAAAGTGCAAGGACATCACTCGCACTCGAATTTCAATCAAATGGCTGATTCTCTGCCGAATCAGATGCACCATGACAAACTACCGGAATGCTGCAAGCGAAGCATCCACTGCACAAGTTATCCGGCGCGCGGACTTTCGAAGTATCGGCACTCAACACAAAACAATTTGAATTAGTGCAAAGCTTGAAAGTGGTAAACCCAGTAAGTACCTCGCCAAAATTTGCTTTTCATCCTTGGACAAGACAAGAATGGGATAACCTATGATCTCCGTTTAAACTCAACACCTTCAATTATTAGACTCCATGCAACGAAAAATCTTGCCTGATGGCTCTACCGAGTCATTGCTCGCCTTTGCATTTTGTGGCTTTCTACTCACGTCCAATCTGTACGCTCAAAATGGGGCCTCGAACGATGCTCCAGCGAAAATTCGGCCGAACATTCTTTGGCTCTTTGCCGAGGACACCTCGCCGTGGATGGGTTGTTATGGTGACCCCATCAATCAAGGCGCGACTCCTAACATTGATTCCCTAGCAGCAAGGGGCGTACTCTTTTCTCGTGCTTTTGTTCCAGCGCCGGTCTGTTCGGCTTGCCGTTCGGCACTGATGGGTGGCCAAAATCAGATTCGCTTCAATGCACACGAACATCGATCCTCTCGGGGGCCAGCAAAGCTTTACCTACCGGATTACATGAAATTGCTTCCTCAATTGGTGAAGGAAAATGGTTACTTCACGTTCAATCTTGGAAAAACTGACTACAACTTCGTCTGGGATACCCCTGCGACCTATTCACTGGAGCAAAAATCCAGACATTCAATTCCGTGGAAGACCCTGAGCGAGAATCAACCTTTTTTTGGGCAGATCCAGACAGCAGGTGGTAAGAACAATACCACGAATTTTCCGGCATCTCGCAAGGTTGATCCAGCGACGGTCACCGTTCCTCCAGACTATCCCCAAAATGATCTTTATCGATCTGTCGTCGCGCAGCACTACGACGCGATCCGAAAAGATGATGACTTTATCGGCAGCGTGCTTGAAGGATTAAAAGAATCGGGACTCGCCGAAAACACCATCGTTGTCTACTTCGGTGATCATGGAGCGAACAACTTGGTCCGCCACAAGCAGATGCCGACAGAAGGTGGTCTTCGTGTTCCGTTCATAATGGCCGGCCCAGCGCCGTATGTTCCAGCTAGTGCTGTTCGTGATGACTTGGTGAATTTACTAGATCTATCAGCCACCACTTTGGCATGGGCAGGCGTTCCTCGCCCCGACTGGTACGAAGGACAAAACCTGTTTGACACAAAACTCGTGCCTCGCAGCTCTGTTTTCGCGGCCAAAGATCGGCTCGATCACACCATTGATCGGGTACGTACAGTCCGCACCCATCGATACCGCTACACACGCAATTTCAAGACTGATCGAGTTTTTCTTCAACCCCAGTACCGCGATACCAAGGACTACGTTCAAAACTTGAGGGCCATGTATGCAGACGGAACACTGCCAGCAAAATTGCGTGACATCTACTTTGGAGAGCGACCAGCAGAGGAGCTTTATGACGTCATTGAAGATCCAAGCCAAATCAACAATTTGGCAACCGACCCGGAATACGCGAAAGTACGGCAACAACACCGTGCGCTGCTCGAGCAGTGGATTGCTCGTGGCGATGCTGGCGCAGGCGAAGAATCAGCGGAAGAAATTGCTTACCAAGGACAGGAACAGAAATGGGGAACCGGTGTGAATCCTGAGTACGAGGTAGTCCGCATCGACAGGGATGGCGACGGTCTCTCGGATACATGGGAAAAGGTCAACGGACGCGATCCTTCGGATGGCAAGATGCTGTTCACATTTGATTGTGGTGGCTGGCAGACAGAAGGCTGGTCTGGCTCACAAGACCTCGGCAACATCGCAGGTGCTCAGGGTTACCTTGACTTCACACTTGGCAAGCAGGGATCGAGTTTACATCGACGCGGACTCAAACTTGCCGTCGAGAAAAACCGTGGCGAATTTACAATCCAGGCTCGTTCGGATCACGACATCGTCTTTCAGCTCGTTGCAACCTCCGAACACCACGAAGAGTCCGGCAAGATTGTGGGCGAGACCCCTCTGAAGAAGGGCAGCAAATGGACAACCGTCTCCATACCCTTGACTAGGCATGAAGCTTGGCAAGGTTTGATCACGGAACTTGAATTGAGACTCCGGGGTCCCGAGGGCACATTTGTCGAACTCGATTCCATCTCGATCCCATGAGTACGTGAGCAACCGTCTCGGATGACCTTTTTGAAGCTGTTATGGCCCGTCAGCCCCGGCTGGAAACCGTGACTTGGGCGGTCCATTTTGTCACACCCGACAAAAGGGTTTGTGACTCACATTTACGAAACACATTCTCTATGAATCAGGCTTCGACGTCGCAAACACGCTATTTAGGGGGCGAATTGACAGCACAAAGGAATCTTTACAAAACGAGACAATCGCCTTCCCGAGGGCGGCCGACCAAGCTGTTTCGACAGATTCTCACTGGAAGGGCTGTTCAGATCCGAAATCGGGTACATAATTCTCAACCCTCGGTGAAGTGTCTGGGTAATCCTTGATCTGCTAGCCGGGCGCTGTTTTGGCTACTGACCGCGATTTTTTTTATTTCACCAACGGTCAAACCCTAACATTGCGGAACACAAATCAGATGTTATTGATGTCCTCAGGACGCATGATCGCTGTTTTACTTGCATCATTGATGTTTTCATCGATCCTCGATTCGACTGTATTCAGCCAATCGTCGAACCAGCTGGCAAAGCCGGTGCAGAATAGTTCTTCCCTAAGCGAGGGCGATTCTGTTGGTGTTTTCTATGTCACGAAAGTGGCTGGAGCTGATGATGATGGTGTTCTCCCGGGCGAACAACTGTGCTACCGCTGTCGTTACGGGTCCAGTCCGATGATCATGGTCTTTGTCCGACGAACAGGCGTTCGCGTGACTGAGTTGGTGAAGCGTATCGACACGGCCGTGTTTTCCAATAGGAAGCGACGACTCAAGGGCCTCGTAACCATGATGGGAGACAGCCCATCAGCAGTGAAAGCTGCGGCAGGGGAAGTCGCTGCGGCGGCAAAAGTCGAACACGTGCCGGTTGTAGTCGCCAAAGAGGTAAAAACAGGTCCCTTGAACTACAAATTGCCAGCCGATGCCGAGGTGACGGTCGTTGTTGCGAAAGACAGTCAGGTGGTGAAGACTCACACATTCACCTCGGAAAAGGTCGACATAGCCGCAGTCATGAGCGAAGTCGAAAAGATCCTCGAATAACCGTTGAATACTTTCGCTGACTTCTCTGCGAGTTTCTCTTTGAATCGGAAATCAGAACACGTTGGAAAGCCAACTTTTTCTCGGCTCCCTTTCGACAGTCCTCTCTCGTAAGCGGCCTTGGCTTGGCAGTGAGTTAGGGTGTCATTGAGGAAGGAGGAGGTGATGTACACACATCTCGCATCCCAACGTTGGGATGCTTTAGAATCCTGAGAACTCTGACATAGTTTTCGGCAAGAAAGCTGCGAGCGGTTGATTGCCGCCCAAACTTGGCTTCCGCCTGTGGCAACCAACAAACAAGGCCGAGCCGAATCGACGCGAGGTCGCAACTCACCATCACTAGCATGGCGATTACGCTGGATCTGGCGACCCAACCAAGACAGACTTGACCGTCGAAAATGTGATCAGGCGGGGCTCAGAACCCGCGTCCAGAGAGAAAATATCGATTAATTCAGTTCCAAAGAGAATCGCGGCATTGCAATCGCCCAACCGACAGGACAGGGTGTTCTTGCTACATTATCCCTGTTGAGTCGCTGACCCTTTAACCTCGCAACCCACCCCACGCAGCGAATGCACGAATCCATTTCGTATCGCTGGGCCAAGCAAGTCACCCGATATTGGTGGATCATCCTCACCATCTGGTTTCTGGGCGCCATCCTGATTCGCAGCATCGCTCCAGCATGGAACGATGTGGCCTATGACGGTGACTTTGAGTACTTGCCAACCAAGATGAGCAGTGTTGCAGGTGGACATCTGCTGGATGAGGCATTTCCTGATACCCGAAGTCGTAGCCAAATCGTGCTAGTGCTCGGACGCACAACGGGTGAATTAACAAAGCGTGACGAGATTGTCGGCCTCGATTTACTAAGGCGACTTTACCATCGACTTGGCGAGGTCAGTTGGCAACGTGCCATTGAATACGGGTACGTCGGGGGTCCGATTCAGGAGAACACCAAATCAGCGCAATGGATCAAACTGGCACGCGAAGCCTTTGACCACTCCATCGCAGTCGATGAATCGTTCTATGAACGGATCTCAAACCAAGTTCCACCAGATGCTCCTAAACTGCGCGAACCAAGAATGGCAATCGCCTACTGGGATCGTGGCAAATTGTTGGAAGCTTTAGAGGAACCAGAAGAGGATGTGGGCCGTGATTTCGAAGCAGCCTTGGTGTTTGTTCCCGACCTGCCAAAATTAGCTGTCCCCATTGCTGAACGCGACCTCACCGGCTGGACATCGCTTTTGGATATTCTGGGGTGGGATGACCAACTAATCGGCGCCAGTCTTAAACAGGAAGGCGCGCAACTTGCTGTGATGCAACTCTCCTCCGAGCTAGCAGCAACAGGTAATATTGAAACAGTAGAGATGGTCCACCAATTGCTGGACGATGTTCGCGACTACAGCATGCAATACACCGATTCGGGCCTACAACTGTTGATGACAGGATCAGCAGCGATTGGTGGTGAGACTTTGCTGGCTGCTCGAGATGCCATCCAGTACACCGAGTGGATCACGGTCGTGATGATTCTGCTCATTCTTGCCATCGTTTATCGAGCTCCATTGCTGGTCGCCGTACCCATGTTATCCATTGGCGTGGCTGTAGTTGTCTCGGCTTCACTAGTCACACTTTTGACTCAGAGCTCGCTCAATGGAACGCTTCCCGGACTGGACCTCCGCGTATTCACGACCAGTCGCATCTTTGTCGTTGTGATCCTCTTCGGTGCCGGAACTGACTACTGCCTATTCTTGATCGCACGTCTACGCGAGGAAGCAAGTAAAGTTCCTTGGGATCAGGCTTGCACCAATGCGCTTTCAGGAGTGATGGGTGCATTGATTGGCAGTGCCATGACCACCGTCGTCGGTTTAGGCATGCTCTGGATCGCAAGCTTTGGAAAATTCCATTACACCGGTCCGATCATCGCAATCTGCTTGCTTGTGGGTCTTCTGGTCTGCACCACTTTAACCCCTGCCTTACTAAGAGCGATTGGACCGAGGGTATTCTGGCCCACACCAATCAAAATCAATGACACTGGACCGCTAACGGTTTACGGGAAGACAAATGCACAGGGAAGATCCTCGACCGCAAACCTTTGGAATTGGATTGCCCTTACACTTACCAGGTACCCACTTACCACACTGATTTTTGGACTCGGGCTGCTGCTGATCCCCAGTATTTACGGACTCCGAAATGAGCGTGACGTCACCTACAACCTGAGCGGTCAACTGAACCACTCCGCCCCAAGTCGACAGGGCCTGCGTCTCCTCGCACAACACTTCGACATCGGGAAGATCAACCCCGTCACCGTCTTGCTCGTTCAACCTGAAAACGTGGCGAGAAAAGAGCTCGAAAAACAAATCAAGACACTCGCGGAAAAGCTCTATACACTCGATGGTATCTCCACCGTCCGAACTGCGGATGATCCTCTGGGAGACTTCCCCCCAGACCGAGACATGAGTTTGCTGAATCGTGATGCCTGGCGGAGAAGGGCATTACAAAATCATCGTTTGGCTCAGCAGTACTTTTTTTCGCCGCTTCCTGCGATGGAAAATCGACTCGCCCGACTCGATATCACGATCGATGGTGATCCATTTGCAACGGACACTGCAAAGATCGTCACGGACATTGACAAATTCCTTCATCAATACGTGAAGGAACCAAACTCCGGATGGACCGGATCAAGGGTTGTTCTGACCGGTACCACCCCGTCCATCATCGACCTCAGAACCGTCACTCTGCGTGATAATCAAAGGATCAAGATTGCTGTCGTAGTGGCAGTATTTCTAGTGTTGCTGCTTGTCATACGCAAACTTGGGCTCTGTCTTTACCTGATCGCAACCGTATTAATCAGTTACTATGCAACCCTTGGTCTGACACTTATCTTTTTCAAAAATATCTACGGTTCGGACTTTGTTGGTTTGGACTGGAAGCTTCCACTATTCCTGTTTGTCATCCTTGTGGCCGTTGGCCAAGACTACAACGTTTATCTGGTCACCAGAATTGTTGAAGAGCAAAAAAATCTTGGCTGGCTATCAGCATTACGACGTGCGATCATAAAAACAGGTGGAATCATCACTGCATGTGGACTCGTGATGGCTGCGACCTTCTTCAGCATGACCTCTTCATCATGGTTCCCTGCGGTTGCAAGCTGGTTTGGTTACTTGAACGAAACAAACGGCACGTCGCTGCGTGGCATCACTGAGCTTGGCTTTGCCCTCGGGCTGGGCGTCCTAATCGACACTTTCTACGTGCGTGCCATTCTGGTCCCAAGTTTTGTCGCAACCTTAGGCCGTTTTTCGAGGCGTGAACCCTCTACTGGCCCAGACACCAAGGCGGAACCAACCCACGAAACGTGAACCAAAGTCATGCTGACTTTCAATCACACCACGACGTCTTTTGCTGTGATTTCAAATCACGCTCGCGTATTCAATCGCCGACGCCCAAATCATCATCCAGAGAATCAAGAATCAGTTTCAATTCGCCTTCTTCGTGTATTTCAAATGCACGTCGAAATGCATCAAGCCTCTGAATGAACTGATTGACCTGCTCCGGTCTGTCCGAGCCGACTTCGGAACCCTGATCGGCCAGATCACGAATACTGGCGAAGAGAACAGGGTGCTCGCTTCGCAGCTTTTCCGCAGTCGCACTCAACTCGGCTACTGCAATCACGGCATCATCGAAATAACCGTAAGCTTCCTCCAACGAAAAATGCAAAGCAAGTTGATCTCGCAGACCACTTATGAGAATGATGAGTTCAGGCCAGTGATTCGCGGCCGTCTGTTGATGACGGGTGATCGGCGTGATCTGGTCCAACAGTTTTTTCAGATCCTGGTTATCATCCTTGATGTCTTTCAAGAATGCTGCATTGACTGCCAGCGTGCGTGCACCAGTTTGACTCTGCGACGCCGCACCACCTTGTGAAGATATCCCCAACTGTTTCATATCGACCTCCTCAATTGCGTCAACTTCATTTTAATCAAGGTCCGGGTCGCATGCGATATTTTTCTTCACGCGTTCAAAATCGTAAATGGCATGACATTTGAAATCTTTTTTTCCCCTAATTGCACTGCCAGCAAGCGATCGACGCCCAAAGCTACACCCGCACATTGAGGAAGACCCGCTCGCATTGCCTCAAGTAATGGCACCTTCAGGGGCAATGTGCGGCGTCCCGATTTCTGGCGTTTCTCATTACAAGCGCGAAAACGTGCCAGCAATAAATCAGGATCACGCAATTCGTCGTAACCATTTGCCAACTCAACACCGGCGACAAAAAGTTCAAAACGTGCCGCGCATTGTTTATCCTGCTTTGAAGCCTTTGCCAAGGCAGCCTGACTAAGTGGATAGTCACGCACAATCACTGGAGTATCATGTCCGAGTTTTGGTTGAATCACATGACTCAGAATCAAATCTAAAACATCATCACGATCTTCTGCGATCGCCATCGCCAGAGAGGAATCAATCCCTTTTGCATACTCGACGAGAGTCAGAAGTGGCACATCGATGGGATCAAATCCGCAATGCTCGTGAAACAACTGCCGATACGATTCAACTTCAAAACGACGTGCCTTCAAAATATCACACGCCAACGCACCCAGAATTTCAATCCCCTGTTCTACATCGGCTCCCAGTTCATACCATTCAAGCATGGTGAACTCCAGATTATGTTGGTCTCCTTGCTCCCCAGCACGAAAGACGGGCCCAAGACTGTAAATAGAAGGTGCCCCAGCTGCTAACATGCGTTTCATGGCAGCCTCAGGGGAGGTTTGCAAAAAATAGAATTCTTGCCCCTTGCTTGAGCTCAACTGAAATTCACTCGCATCAACACGCAAGGGATCAATATACGGATCAATCACACAATCCGTGGATAAACAGGGTGGTTGGACCTCAAAAAAACCTCGCTGGTCAAAGAACATGCGAAGCTTCCTGAGTAATTCCGATCGCTCACGGAGTCGCTGAAGATTGGGCAGATCACAGTCTTTCATCGTGTAACATGGCGGCTGAAGGATTTGGTGGCTTGCGTCAAGTCCGGCGAACAGGCAAGATCGCATTCATGGAACTAACTTACCCGCACAGCATTTGATCGACCATCGTCTTCATGAGCAGCGATTCTCCGGCTAACCGATACGC